>Ga0315284_10004925_pt1 | contig 18979 bp, 32 predicted proteins | sample YL17G09_16_MG_FD_203696 | JGI IMG/M metagenome (GOLD analysis project Ga0315284, IMG submission 203696) | Sediment microbial communities from Yellowstone Lake, YNP, Wyoming, USA - YL17G09_16 | ecosystem: Environmental > Aquatic > Freshwater > Lake > Sediment | place: USA: Wyoming | collected... | reverse complement strand
CAAGCTGAAGCGCCAATTCCTGAGAAACCAAGTGCTCCAGAAGTTGCGCCACCAACTGCGCCAGTAGTTGAACCTGAACCTGCCCCAGCGACTGCTGAACCGGCTCCAGCACCAGAAGCCAAGCCAGACTTCAAGCTTGAGCCAACCCCCGCGCAAACGGCTCCAGTTGCCCCAAAGACCAATGCGCCAAAGTCTGCTCCAAAGTCTGCTCCCAAAGTTGCGCCAAAAACTATGGCGCCAAAAGTTGAGAAACCAATTGAGCCAGTAGTTGAGCCAAAACCTGCTACGCCAGAAGCCAAGCCAGTTGCTCCAAAAACTGCTCCAGTGAAGCCGCTTGAGAAACAATTTGAGCAAGCTTTTGAGAAAAGTAAGGGCCAAGAAGATACTGGCCCAACTCCTGATGATGAAGCCTTTATTGATGAGGGCCTAGATACTGGCGAAGAAGTTGCGCCAGCCCCTGAAGCAAAGCCCGTTGCGCCAAAGATTGCGCCAAAGAATCTAAAGAACGAAGGGCTTGCGCCAGATACTAGTAAGTATGTTAACCCGGAATTGCAGAGTAATATCCAAGAAGCTTTTGGTGAACTTTATCAAGGAAAGGGTTTGAAACCTCATGATATTATGCAGTCATTGGGCAAAGGTGCTAATCCCAAAGAAGTCCTTTATTCAATGAATGACATGGTTTCCAAGGGTCAATTGGCCAAGGATTCTAAGGGTAATTATGTACCAGCGGGCGATCCAACTGCCGTAGAAGCACCTGCGGCAACAGTTGCGCCACAAGCTGCTTCACAAGATGAGAATGCTCCTCCAAAAAAGCGTCCAGGAAGACCTCCAATTTCTGAAGAAGAAAAAGCTAAACGGCTTGAGCAAAAGAATCTAGGCAAAAAACCTGCTGAACAAGCTGCGCCAGAAACAACTGAGCCAGAAGCTGAAGCAAAGCCAGCTATTGAGCCTGAAAAACTTGGCCCATCGATTCAGCAAGCGGTAAGAGACCTTTTTCAAGGTAAGGGTTTAACTACTAAACAGATTCAAGATGAACTTTCCAAAACTTATTCAGTAGATCCTAAAGATATTGGCAGACAACTCCGCGATATGCGTGCGGAAGGCTTGGTAGACACAGATAGGCAAGGTTTGATTATTCCTAAGAATAAGTCAATGATGCCAAAATCGGAAGAACAACCGCCAGAATTGACTAACGCATTGGTAGATTTCGTTAAAGAGAATCCTGGCAAAGAGATCTCAGAAGTTTATAAGATGCTTCAAAATAACCCACAATTTGCTGAAATTATGGGCAATCAAGGTGAAGGCTCGAAAGCAAGCATTCCTCAAGCTATTGCAGATTTGACCAATTCTGGCAAACTTAAAAGGGACAATAAAGGGCGCTTGACGGTCCAAGCCTTTGCCAAAGACTTTGTCCAAAAGTTGGAAAAGACTGGCAAAATTGTGGTAATTAACGACAGAGTTTATCCTTTCTGATCTCTTCGACCACTTTCTTCTTGACAATTTCCTAAAGACTAGCTAAACTCACAAACAGATGGGAAATCAAATGTTAACAGGAGCGTTCTTTGTTATTATTGTTTCATACATGTTGTGGAAAACTGTAACAATAAAGTAAGTGGGAAAACCCTATGAAAGTTAGAGAATTAGTGTCTTATCTCTCAGAGGAGAATCAAGACCTTGAAGTTGTTGTGTCTGTTGATATTTCTGATGACAATACTGTTGCTGAGTTGCGTGCTTTTGGTGAAATAGAAGACTTTATGTTAGATGGCAAGGAACTTGTTCTACTTTGTTCAGGTGAAACGAATTGTCATCTTTATAATAGAAACTCAAGCAAATAAAAGGAGCACCCCTTGGCCAAAGATATTGAACACCTTTTCAAACTCTATGAAGCACTAAAAGCTAGAAGCACCAATTGGCGAATCAAATGCGCCAATTACTCTTCAGAAGATAAGCACAAGTTTATACATTCTGTGGTCAAGGAAATTGAGCAAGTTGTTGCGCAACTAACTGATACAAAGGACTTTAAACATTTTTGGGATATTTACTTGACAGTTAACAACAAGATGTATAAGTTTTTTGTAACAGAATCGCGTGGTTTGCGGAAGGTTGAGTTTGTTTTTAGCGTACCTTCCGTAAGAATTTCTGACGGAATTGTAACTTTTGAAAGGTGAGGAATAATATGGGCACAAATTTCTACATTATTGGCTATGATTCGAATGATGCAGACAATCCTAGCCACCACATTGGCAAACGATCTGCCGCAGGTTTGTATTGTTGGGATTGCGGCATTACTTTGGCCAAAGAAGGTGAATCATCTATTGGCAGTGGGCGATCAATTTACAAAGCGTTTTACCATATGGTGCCCAAGGTTATGGAAGATGGAAACAGCTTTTTTGACCATTGTCCTAAATGTGGCAAGAAGCCGTCTACAAGCGATGACAGCCTCAATGCAGGTCTAGTTGAGCTTGGCTTCCAAACTGCCGCTGGCAAGGCGACTAGAGGCGTTTCTACGTGTTCTAGCTTCTCTTGGGCAATGTATCCTTATCTGTTTTGGGCAAAAGTTGCTGAATTTGCCGACGATGCAGAATGTATTGTGAATGAATATGGAGATCTATTCACGAAGCAAACTTTTCGTGAAGAAATTCTCAAGTATTGCGCAATCGAAAAATTCATCATGATTGGGGAACGGTTTAGCTAAAAATGTGCAAAAAGTGTGAAGAACTTGAGAAACGTATTAAACAAATTGAGTCAAGGCTTGAATATCTGGAGAGTATGGAGATTCCTGATGTAAAGGATGATCTAAGGCGCTTGGAGAATACAGTAGATAGTTTCCGCTTTACAAACTCTTGACAATGATCTGCTGAAGCCTTATTCTAAAAGTATCAACAAAGGGGAACAACAATGACACTCAAAGAATTGAAGCAATATTTGGACAATAATTGCGAAGATTTGCCTGACGATACTGAAATTCTTATAAGCAGATCTGAGGGTTTTTCTTGCGTAAATATTATTCAAAGTTGTGTGGGCTACGACAAGAATTTGGACTATTATATTCAAGCGTACAAAGAGATGCATCCAAGCTTTGAGCAAACAGTTGTTCTTCTAATTGTTTGAAAAACCTCTTGACAAACCCTTTCTAAAGTATTATTCTAATAATATCAACAAACCAGGAGAAAGTTGAAATGAAGTTTTACAAGATTATGACAGAGAAGGAGAAGCATTATGACATGCAATATACGGAAGGAATGAACATTGATGTGGTTCCATTCAATCCGTCAGGCGCTTGTCGAAGTGGTGGGATCTATTTTGCACGGGAAGATATTTTTGAATTCTATGATTATGGGCCATGGATTCGGGAAGTAATTATTCCCGAAGATGGGCAAGTATATGAGAATCCAGGTTCACCGAAGAAGTGGAAAGCCGATAGAGTAATACTTGGAGCGAAGCGAGCTAAGTGGGATCTAGAGGTTATTAAAGAATTGGTAGAATCTGGCGCCAACATTCATGCGCAAGATGATTATGCAATTCGTTGGGCCAGTAGTAATGGCCAATTGGAAGTTGTGAAATACTTGGCCGAGAATGGCGCAAACATTCATGCGCAAGATGATTATGCAATTTGTTGGGCCAGTGAAAATGGCCAATTGGAAGTTGTGAAATACTTGGCCGAGAATGGCGCAAACATTCATGCGCAAGATGATTTGGCAATTCGTTTGGCCAGTAATAATGGCCAATTGGAAGTTGTGAAATACTTGGCCGAGAATGGCGCAAACATTCATGCGCAAGATGATTTGGCAATTCGTTGGGCCAGTAATAATGGCCAATTGGAAGTTGTCAAATATTTGAAAAGCCTTCCTTGACACTAAAAACCTCTTGACAATTCTTGCCTAATCGCTTACAACACTTCTATGAACACATTGCGCCAAGAAGTCACCAAGTTTCTCACATATTTCCAAATTCCTTTTGAAATTCGGGACAATACCAAGCGACTTATCCAAAAACTCAAAAACTCACCTAAAACAAATTGGGATTCTATTGCTAAGTTTTCTTTAAGTGGCTACTTTATAGAAGCTTTCGCGGATAAACTCATTCGCGATGAAATTAAGAAGGAATGCGCAAAACCTGTAGAAATATTGACCAGTTTCCATGTTGGTCAATTGATCTTCTTCGTTTTGGATAAGTATCCAATGTTTGAGAAGTATATGAAAATTACACACATTGATGAAAATTGGATAATGCTTTCTAATGGCAGACAAGTTGATATTAAAACAAATCGGCTAAGAAACATTTCAGGTGTTAGAAAGGCTGATGGACAAATTTGGGCAACTAAGGCAGAATATTGGGCAGATAAGAAAAGATGGGATCGTTGGAGAATGCTAAGAGACTTTATCAACGAAATTCCCGTACAGGAAGTAAACTTATCCAATAAACAATTGGACCAATTTGAGCAAATGTTGGGGATAAACTAAACATGCTTTTTACAAAAGAAATTCCAAAGGAAGACGGCGTTTATTGGGCAACGCATATTTGGGCGTATACAAGCCCAGACGTTTTGATGTATGAGTTTGAACCTTTTTTGGTAAAGATAAAGCATTTTTCTTTAGAAGATGTTGGCCAAGCTCTTGAACAATTTAAGGCTGTTATACAAGACTATGACGTAACTATTACAAATGCTTTTGGTTCAGACGATGATTCTGATTATTCGCCAATGCATCTAATGTATGGCGACAGCGTTGAAATCCCAAAAGTAGACAACTATATTGAACAGGTTGCTTCTGAAAAGATTGTCAAATTCATCGTACAGGGATAAACTAAACATGTTTAATAGCTATTACAACGGAGAACTAGTTGAAACACGTTTGACGCTATATGTGACAAAAGAACTTGCCAAAGTATATGATCTTGTAATTGCGCAAAAGAATCTCATATTTGATTTGCAATGTCGTGTTGAACGCCTTGAAATGTCTTTGACTAATAGGTCATTTGAAGAAAGCTTGAAAAAGAAATGAAAGCAACTCTTGAATTCAATTTGCCAGAAGATGCGCAAGATTTTGAGCAAGCAAGTAAAGCAACTGCGCTTTATGTCGTTATTGAAGATATTTTGCGCCATTTGAAATCCACGATTAAGCATGAAAATGCTTCCCAAGATGTTGTCAACTTTGCTGACAAGTTGTCTCTGATGATTCATCAAATGCTTATTGAAGAACGTATTAACTTCCTTTGAAGAAGAAAGGCACACTTGAAACAATGACTTCCAAATTCTATAAAGTAATTACCTGGAAAGAAATTGGCCTAATTATTGGCGCATTGGCTTTCTTCATTCTCGCCATTCTTTCGGCCATTCTTATCAAAGGGCTTGCGCCAAAGATTGTCTCAACTATTTGTCTAACATGTTTCAGCGGCGTATTCAGTATTTCGCTATATGATTCCATCCAACATAAGCGAAGCACTCTCAAGATGTGTATCAAAGATGTTGATCTATCAAAATACGGAGTAAAAAGGCGCTTTGTATTCTTGATGGAAAATGTTTGTAACTATGTTGATACAATGCGTGAAATAGACAAATTCGTCAAGAAAGCCTTTGACGAAGATATGTTCTATCATTTGGAAAAGACTTTAGCCTTTGATCTTGGGCTAAGAGATGATTCAACACATTTTGATATGTTTGAGCCATATGTGATCATTATGATCCGCAAGGTTGGAAATGTGTTGAACAAAGATGGCAAAGTTATTCAAGGCTTTCAAGATGGTAATTACATCGAAATCAGCTATTCCGATGGTGAAGGAATTGCGCCAATCTTTTTGCATGAAATTAGCCACTATATTTTGGCTAAATATGCCTATAATGGCGACAAATCGCACCAAGTAATTGCTGAAACGATTGCTATGCTGTTGACAAAGTAATTGCTAAGGGGTAGATTAAGTGTAGGAAAAGGAACGGCAGCCTGGCGGAATTGGTAGACGCATGAGACTTAAAATCTCAAAAGTGTAAACTTGTAAGGGTTCGAGTCCCTTGGCTGCTACAAAAGGAGTTTCTAATATGTTTAAGAATGCCAAAGTAGAAGCTGCTGTAAAAGCTATTTATCAACATGTGTTCAGATATGGGCCAAAATATGCTGAAGATCATTACAAATCAGGTTGTGGTTGTTTGGTTCCTTCTGATATTGTAGAAGGAAGAAAACCAAACGCATTCAACAGGGCTTCTACATATCTTGAGAAGACTTATAAAGTAACTCACTTTTGTGTTGAGCAAGGTTTGCTAAGATTTGATGAATATGCGGAACTTGGTGCAGCAAACAATGAAGACCTTGTTAAGCAAGGCGTGCTTCAATTCTCTGTAGAAGAACTTCAGCAATATTTTGGCAAGGTTGAATAAATGCCTACTAGACCAATGCTAAACCTTGAAAAAGGTAAATGTTATGAACTCTCTTTTCTTCGGGAAAGGTATGACTACGGAACTACAAGTAAAGTGAAGATTATTGGAGACAACGAATCAGATTCAAAAACAATCCATTGCTATCCTTCAGTTTATCCAGGGATTAAAGTTTGGGATACCCAAGAGTGGGCAAGATTCTTCATCTATATTTGGGATTATGGCTTTGCAAAAGGAACATCAATTGTTGCTTCAGGTGATTATTCAATTGTTGGCGCACGCTTGTTAGAAGGTGCTGAACTAGACGAGTTTGAAGCTAAACTCAAAATGTGTAAATAAATGAAATCCTATCTTTCAATTGATGTCGATTATTTCGCGCATCATTTCAACGCAATTGAGATGCGAAAGTTTTTCAACAGAGTTTTGAAAATTGATGCGCCAACTTTGATCGTAGTAAATCATCAACATTTGGTCAATCATGTGGACCAATTCAATTATGAAAGGTTGATCAATCTGGATTTCCATTCTGATCTAACTGACGCAATTGACTTTAATGGCGTTCCGTATGATTATTCCCTTGGCAATGGGAATACAAAGCATGAATATTGGCCAGAAGAATTTGAATGCGGAACGTGGGTCAATTTCTGCAAGTTAAGGAACAATGCAGAATTTGTTTGGCATTATCCGCATGAAGTTTGTTATGAATACGATGGGCAATGTTTGTCCAGTATGTACACAGATTATTCATACGATAGAAAATTCATTGCTAAATTTTGGCGGGAAGGCTGCAATAATAACTTCCACAATTGGGCTTCTGCCAAGCGGAAGCGTGGATATTCTTCCATGTTTGCAGATGATTTTGTGGGAATAGGAATTGCACTTTCTCCCGATTGGTCAAAAGAAGCGGCTGAAATGGAGTTTATGGAAAACATTCTTCCAAAATTTATCCAAAAAGGCGCTTGCTTGGATAAGCAAATGGAAGAATATATTGAGGAAACGGTTGAAACAAGGTTTGATAAACATTTGTGGTGAAATAAGGGCTTGACAAGCCTTGAACAACGCCTTATGCTAGTCTGTAGGAGCAGATGAGAAAAGCACCTTTAACTTCTCCCCTCCTTGGCCACTACTTGGCTATTAAGGCGCTTCTCAAGTCTTCCTAAATACCCACCAAGAAAACCTAGTAATCTTTTTTGCTAGGTTTTCGTCTATTTATAAACATCGTTTTTACATTGGATTGGAAAATAACTTGACAAAGGTTTGCTGAAGCGCTATTCTAAAAGTATCAACAAAGGAGAATTTGTACAAATGAAAGACCTTATTGAAAAGTATTATGAAACAAAGGAATTTCCCGCAAATCTTTGCACAATTCAAGACGCCAAAGAAAATGGCGTAATCAATAGTGAAACGGTTTTTGAATGCGTTATTGCAGATAAAGATTTTCCACATTTGTACAGAATAGAAAGATGTGTTCCATATTTGGCCAAAGATCTTTATGGGCCAGATCTTGAGCATTATTTGTTTGGCTGGGCTTCAACTACGTTTAATTCTTGGGTAGATCATTTTGAAAATAATGTTCATGACGATGGCGAAGTTGTTATCGCTTGGCGCAAAGTTGAGAAGGAGATTGCATAAATGATTACCCGAAAAATGACAGAAGACGAGCTAGCGGGAAAAGTGATTTGCGTTAATTGCAAATATTGTGTTGCAGTTGATTGCTATGATCAAGAAAAGATCTTTATTCTAAGGCATTGCCGAAAGCTTATGGAATCTTACCCGAATTATGTAACAGGAGAAATTGAGGAGGAAGAAGCTTCTGATAAAAGCCTTTGTTCAGAAATTAACCACGCTGGAGAATGTTCTATGTTTAACACAAAACTTTTCCCAAAATCTTGACAAACCTTTTCTGAATTCTTACATTCTAAACACGGCAGAAAACGCTTCTACAACGTTTTAACAAAGGAGATGCCTTACATGAAAACACAAATCACAGTTTTGGACATAATGAATGCGAAATCTTGTTCTTCCTATTCGCAAGAGGTTGTCACTGCTTTGTGGGCGGGAAAAGAAACTCTGAGTTCAAAAGAGATTTCAGAGCTGGACATTCCTGGCCAAGATCGTTTGTGGGCTTTGATTAACACAGCCTTGACAGAGAAAGAACAACGACTCTTCGCGTGTGATTGCGCGGAGCGCATATTGAATCGCGAAATTGAAAAAGGCAATCAGGTTGATCCAAGGTCTTTGGAGGCTATCGAAGTCTCTCGGAAATATGCGGCAGGCTTGGCGACTCTTGCGGAACTTAATGCCGCATGGGATGCCGCAAGTTCTGCCGCAAGTTCTGCCGCATGGGGTGCCGCATGGGGTGCCGCAAGGGATGCCGCAAGGGATGCCGCATGGGCTGCCGCATGGGATGCCGCAAGGGATGCCGCAAGGGATGCCGCAAGGGATGCCGCAAGTTCTGCCGCATGTTCTGCCGCATGGGATGCCGCAAGTTCTGCCGCAAGTTCTGCCGCAAGTTCTGCCGCATGGGCTGCCGCAAGGGATGCCGCATGGGATGCCGCATGGGCTGCCGAAGTCTCTTGGCAAATTGTGCGAATCCTTGAAATTAAAGATTGACAAACCTTTTCTGAATTCTTACATTCTAAACACGGCAGAAAACGATTCTACAACCAAAGGACAACGAAAATGAATATCAATGGAAACATCAAAATGGGGCATGTTGCGACAAGATCTGAATACAATTTGCGCCAAGATTTGGAGCATGAAATTGCTCTAGTTTTGGATCAATGTAGAGAAGATCGCAGCACAGTTTGTTCAACCGATAGAAAGCTAGCGCGTAGAGAAGAAGAAAATATTAAGAAAGCCCTATTAGAAAAGATTACTTCTGCTATTCATCGGGCTTGATCAAACACTATGGAAACCACAAACAGAGATCAAGCCATTGAATTTATCAACGCTTGGCGCCATCAACCGAGCAAACATCGCTTCATGTTTCATGTAAACAGTGCAATGGAATCAATGAAAGTTTGCATCAGTTTGACTAGAAGAGATTGCCCAAATACTAGGCAAGGATATGAAGAAGCTTTGTTAACGCTTCAATATGCGCTTGACAAGTATTGACAAACATTTTCCCAAGCCTTAAACTTTCTTTAGGTAAACAAATGGACAAACAAGTACGAAGTAATGAGGACAAGAAAGTGCTTAAAATTGATAAATATTATGTGAGTTTTGACCTTACAGAATATAAAGAAAACTTTGAAAAATTGACAAGCCAACAAAAAGGTAGTCTTCAAGATAGTCTTGGCAAACTTTCAAACTCGTTTGGCGCAAGTCTTTTTCTTCGTTCGCCAAACATTCTTGCATGTATCAATTATTCGAATACTGAACAGTTAAATAAAGATATTGAATCTTTTTCTTCGTCTGTAGAAAGTCTTATCAAAAAGCGCCTTAAACTAGATTGACAAACATTTTCCAAAGCATTAGATTAATAAGGTAGTCGGAAACACCAACAAACTGGACGCAACAAGGAGATTTCAAAATGACTTCTACAATCAATCGCAAAGAATTGTCCCAGACCTTGGCCATTATTACCAAAATCGTTGACAAGAAGTCTTCGCTTCCTGCTTTGCACAATATCGTTTTGACCCAAGAGAATCAGAATTTGGTCATTACTGCGACAAATCTTGACCAAAGTGTTCGCGCGGTTCTTGGCCAACTTTCTGAGCTAAGCGATAATCCAATCCATTGCGCAATCAATTGCCAAGATTTCGCGAATCATATTCGCAGCATTAAAAAGGATCTTGTTTCACTTTCCGTTGATAATGGTTTCCTCTGCATTCAAGGCGGAATTGGCGTATACAAGTTGGCGATTTTTCCGGTGGAAGATATGCCCAAAGTTGAAGTAGAAATTGAGAATTCTTGCTATAATTTCACAACTTTGGCCAAAGATCTAGCCAAGACTTTCGAAAGTGTTTCTTATTGTTATTCTCAAGACTGGACGCGCCCACATATCAATTGTGTTCTACTTGATTGGCAAACTTCTGAACTAATCTTTGTCGCAACGGACGGCCATAGGTTGGCCAAAAATTCGGTTGAAAATAGACTTCCGCATACTTGCGGAAAAACGTCAATTCCCGCTTGCGCAATTCCTTCTATCGAAAAGTTGCTGAATACTAATGCAAAATCTTCCGCAAGTATCTTTGCCAACGAAAAGTTTTTGGCAATTTCTTGCGGCAATTGCATAATTCATACCAAGCTTGTTGAAGGTGATTTTCCTGCATATGAGCAAGTAATCCCGCAAGATGATGATTTCGGGCAAATTATGCTTAGCACTGATACAATTCTTGAGGCATTAAAAGCTTGCGAAAACAAGGCGCCAAAAGATGAAGTGATTTCTACATTTAATGCAAGATTCAATGAATTGGCGATCAATACTTCCAATTCTGATCCCAATTTTGTACCATTTAGTTGCGCAATTCCTAGCAAAAATTCGAATCAAATTTTGCAAAATGAGCGCCAGTTTTTGGTAAGTATTCGCAACAGATACATTGCCGAAGCGATTGAAACGATTGATTCGGCCAGTGTTATGATCCAAGCTGGTGGCATTATGGATCCGATTAAAGTTATGGCGAAAAACGCTTGTCATGTAATTATGCCTTGCCGTGCATAATCTTTTCCCCTTGACTTGCCAATTTTTGCGCCTTACATTCTCCAAGTAGCAGAAAACACTTCAACAAAAAGGACAAGAAAATGTACAACTTTCCCAAATTTTCACATAAGCATGTAGTTTCCAATATTTGTGAAAAGGCTTTTTTCATGCTTATGTCGAGCAAAGTTTATTGTACTTGTCTGTATCTTTGGTACACAACGAATAATTTCTACGTGTCAGAAGAAAAACCCAATGAATGCGCCCAACTTGTTACTGGCGAAAGATTGCCTACACATATGGACAAAGCCCAATTGTCAAGGTGGATTTGGGATCTTTGCCAAAAAACGCCATATCTTTGCGTAAAGGATTCAAATAATTCCTGGTTTGATTGACAAACATTTTCCAAAGGCTTATAATAAAAATGTGAGAAAATTTCTCACCACAAAAAGGAAAAAGAAAATGGAAAAACATTATACAGAAGATCTTGAAAACTATTGCACGTTCGAAGTAGGCGATCGTTTTTATGCGCTTTTTATGGGTTACAAAAACGTCTATCGCGTGAAGGAAATAAAGCTTGCCAAAGTATTGTATGGCGATGATGAAATCCGAATCGAGCCTATAATTATCACTAAAAGCGGCTTGGTTTGGTCTACACATATTAGCGGAAATCTATTGGATTTCTATGGACGTGGCGGCGCCGATTATACGCCTAGTTCAGCGCCAAAGACTTGGATCGGCTCTTATTACAAGATTGAGAAAAATGAAATTGCAGAATGCGATTATGCAATTGGGGAAGAATAGCTTGACAAAGGTTTTCTGAATTCTTACACTTGAATCAGGCAAGAAAACACTTCAACAAAATGTACAAAGTAACGAGGACTAAACAAGATGAAATTCTCACAAAATGTGCCTAAAGAAAATGGATATTATGTGGCAATTAGTCGCCATAAGTTTGCGAAAAAGATGAAAGTCACGCCTTTTATTTGTGAAGTAGTCTATTTTAATGATCATGTTCCTTTGGTTTACTCGCCTTATTATTCCGGTTCGCCGAGTTGTTATCTTTTTGGCGAAAAGATTGCGGCAGTAAATCCGATTGAAGTAGACCTTGAAATTGCAGAAGCGGTTTGACAAACATGGACAAAAATATAAATGGTTGTTGCAAAGATTCTGCAAACTTGAAGGAATATAAAGGAGAAAACCCTTCTACAGAATACTTACTTTTCTGTAAAGAATGTGGCCAAGTTTGGGTTTATGTTACGCCTTTTGAGATGTTTAAAGCCAAGTTAAAAGACGATGAATGGTAAAAGCTTGACAAAGGTTTTTTCAGTAATTAAGTTTTGAGAGTAGCGGAAAACAAACTGGACAAAAAAAGGAGAGTTTACAATGGGTTATACACATTATTGGCGCATCAATGGCGCAATGAATGCTGAAGTTTTCGCCATTTTCTCGCGTGAATGCGAAGTACTGGCCAAGGTTTCTGGAATTCCGATCGCCAATGGTGCGGGTGAAATTGGCACAATTCCAGAATTCTCAAAGGAATTGGTTAGTTTTAACGGTATTGGAAAAGACTCTCACGAAACGTTTTATTTTAATATTACAGGCGAGGGTTTTAACTTCTGCAAAACCCAAGAAAAGCCTTACGATGAATTGGTTACAGCTTGCCTCATTTTGCTCAAATATTACTTCAGCTTTGTTGAAGTATCTTCAGATGGCGACAAAGAAGACTGGCAAAAAGGCGTCCAGCTATTCAGAAAAGTTTTCCCATATCGGGAAATTGGGATCTGGTTTCTGAAATAGTGTTGACAAGCCTTTTCCCTGCCTTACATTTTCTTTAGACACAAGGAGAATCCCAAAATGTTGACAAAGAACAATGTAAGTTACCCTCTTCAGATCTGGAACGAAACAAAGTTGTCTACGCCCGAAGCAACAAATGTTGAACGGGAAATTAGAAATAAGTTTGATCAAGCTAATGAGCTAGCTGGCGAAGTATTGGATGAACTATATTCCATGAATCCGCAAGCTATTAACAAAACTGCCGCAAATTCTTGGGCGGCGGATTTCCTAGAGAAAATTCGCACCACTGATAAGGAAAGCGCGCAACAACTTTCGCCTGTTGACTTGCTTAAGCAAAGAACCGCAGGTAATAAACTGTGGTCTACTTTGGCGACTGCTAGTTTCCTAAATGAGTTTAAGCAAAATTGCCCACAATTTGAAGGAAAAGTTGATTCAACCGCTTCTGATGAAGAATTGCGCAATTATTTGGAGTCTTTGCTTAAAGATGCTTCTCCCGAAGATGCGCAAGAAATTCAGAAAACGATTGACAAGCTGAACAATACTATCGATGCAAAGAACAGCAAGGCGTCTACAATCGGCGAAGAATTTAATCCAGTAGCAATGCGCCAAGGTATCCGCAAGGCGGTTAAAGAGGCTGCAAAAACCATTGATCAAGCTGAAAAAATGATTGGCGGTTTTGATTTCGGCGATGAAAATTCTTCAAACATCGCACGCCAAAACAATATTGGTAACAAGCTTATGCCATTATTGGCCAATAATCCGAATTTGGCCAAAATTGGCGAAATCTTGGGAAGAATGAAGCGCATTGCGAATCAAAAACTTGCGCAAAAGCCCAAATCAGGAACCGATGAAATTTGCGGCGTAGAATCTGGCAATGATTTTGCCAGAATGATTCCTACGGAATTCCTATACATGGACGATGAATTTGAGAATATCTTTATTTCCAATTATTTTCAAGATTCTTTAACCATGTATGAATTGAAAAAAGAGCCTCCGAAAGTCAATGGGCCAATCGTCTGCTGTCTAGACTCTAGCGGTTCTATGGCAAGTGAAGATAGATTTCCTTGGGCAATGGCGCTTTGCCTGACTTTCTTGCACATTGCCAGAAAACAGAATCGCGATTTTGCGCTGATTCATTTTGGCACAAACGTTAAAAGAGTTGACTATTTCGACAAAAAAGATCCTGCAACTTTAGAGCAAGTATTGGCCACTGCTAGCTTTTTTGCTGATGATGGTGGCACATATTTTGACCCAGCCTTGACGCAAGCCCTTGAAATTATTCAGCAAAATAAGAATTTCAACAAGGCTGATATTGTATTCTTGACAGATGGGTATTCAAAGACTTCTCAAAACGTGGTCAATTCTGTTCAGAAAATGCAAAAAGAAAATGGTCTCAAGCTTTTTTCAATATTGGTCGGGAATGACGCCAAAAGAAATTGCGTCGAAAGTTTTTCGACCGAAGTAGTTGAATTGAAACAAGTTTTGCAGAATGATGAAAATGTAAACAATTTATTTGCCAAAGTCGGTTGACTTTATTTGGCAAAGTGTTTAGACTCTTAGTGCAGGCAAGAAAACAACTAACAGGGGCAAGTGAAGAAAATGTTTAACAAATTGCAAACCGCGCTGAATGAACTATACAAAGTCGCGCCCGAGCGCGAAACCATTATTCAATCAATGGCCGTCGCTCTTTTGGCCGAGCAAAATGTATTGCTTTTGGGTAATCCTGGCACGGGAAAAACTTACTTGACTAGACACTTTGCCGAAGTATTTGCCAATGATTCATTCTTTCATTATCTGCTAACCAAAACGACTAAGCCAGAAGAATTGTTTGGGCCTATCTCGTTTACAGCGCTTAAGCAAGATCGATTTGAGCACAATTCAGCGGATAAAATGCCGACAAAGCAAGTCGTTTTGCTTGACGAAATTTTCAAGGCTGGTTCAAGTTTGCTGAATAGTCTTCTAACCATTCTGAACGAAAAGCTTTTCTTTAATGGGACAAAGATTGAAAAAGTACCTATGCGCTTGTGCGTAGGCTGCTCTAATGAATACCCCGAAGATGAATCTTTAAATGCGCTGTATGATCGTTTTTTGATCAAGTTTTGGGTCGAATATATTCAAGATAGAAACATTCTAAAAAGCGCATTGACCAATGGCTTTGCCAAAACGTCAATTAGATTTTCGTCCGAAGAAATTGACGCAATGAAAGATGAAGTAAAGCAGATCGATTTTTCAGATAAGAATGCAGAAACATTGCTCAATATTAAAGAGGCATTGCAAGCGGAAGGTATTGAAATTTCTGATCGCACCTTGTTTGCATTGCCTCGGTTGATCAAGGCTAAGGCTTATTTGAGCGGCAGATCCACAATTTTGCCTAGTGATTTCCAAATCTTGGCCGAAATTGTTTGGCGAAAGCATACAGATCGCCCAATTGTTGCGCAAGTTGTTGGAAACGTATCGGATCCTTTTGGTTCAAGATTGCAAGCTATTAAGGATCAAGCTGTATCACTCGGAAAGTCTTTGCCAAGTATTGACCTAGTTCGGAATGGCCAGAAGACTGCGAACGACTTTATTAAGGATCTGGTTTCGCCTGTAAGCACCAACTTACAAGCTTTGCTTGTTGATTTGGAAGAAATTGAAGACAAAACGTCGCCAATGTTTGTGGAAGTAAGCGCAATTATTGAACAAAATGCGAAAACTTGCACCGATCTGGCGCGATCTGCTCTAAGGGCTTACAAAACTGCTTGACAATCTTTTTTACAAACTTATGTTTTAAGAGTTGTTGAAACAATTCAACAAAGGACTGAGGAAACAAGATGCAAAGGCGATGCAAAAAGGTTGACGCAATTCGTGAAGCACAAAACGCCATTGAAACTAAGCAAGATTCTGAAACTAAGCAATGGTCGGTAGGGACATGGTTTTTCGATAATTTCTATTGTGGCAACGATAACGGGCTTGACTATGCCACGGCACGTCATATCTATTGCCAAAGTGTTGCGCAATGTGCGTTAAATCTAATGTATGGTTTTGACAATTCATCTTCAGAAAATGAACCAAACGTTGAATTGAGTGGCGATGAATGCGGATCCGTTCGCCAAAGGATTAGACAAGCGGAAAAAAGATCTGAGAGAATGCGCGCCAAGTAGTTGACAATATTTTTTGAATCATTAAATTTATAACTGTGAGAAGCAAGAAAGCTTCTCCAAAACAAACAAGAAAAGGACGGCACAAAATGAACGCGAATATCGAAAATCTGGTTTCTGTTGATCTCACTAATGCAAAGCACATTGGCGATCTGTTTACCGCGAATTTCAGCGGTAATGTGAATCGCATTGTTGCGGCAGACTTGGCCAAGCAATTTGGCCTTGATTCTCAAGTCGTATTGCCTGAGGGCGGGCCAAAAAATTCTTATGTCAAGGCTATCCTTGACGCAACTAAGGGCTTTCGCAAAGATAGTTGTCCCTTTGTGATCGTAAAAGTCGCGGAAAATGCGGAATACTTGGAGCATGTAGTTGTCAAGAAAGAAATTGTAGACGATATTTCTGTTGATCCTGTTACTCAACTTCCGCGAAAAACTGCCGAATTTGAGGTAGAAGCGCGAATCCGTTTCTACAAAGACACTAATCTATCGCCTAGTAGTGCGCTTACTTTTCCCCATGGCGCGGCGCACAAAATGTGTATTCGTGTTCAGGAACTATATTACCAGAATGCGGTAGTTTATTCGTCAAACGATTTGCGCTATGCTTGTCTTGGTGCGCTCGAAAGTGTCAAGGCTGTTAAAGTATTGCGCGGAAACCTTTACTTTGTATTGGCCAATGAAGCGCAATTCGTTCGCAATTTGGTGCAATTTATTACTGCATTGGGTGGCGAGAATGTGGCGCTTGTGATGCCTCAAATTGACAACAGTGAATCTAAAAAAATGGTCGCAGTCGCGGCAAAACAGACACTTGAAGATCAATTTGAGACTTTGCGCGATATGGTTCAAGCCTATAATGTTGAAGAAACTAGGCCAAGCACTTTTGAAAAAAGAATGAAGGATTTTGTGCAACTCCGCGAAACTATTAAGCTTTACACTTCGGCAGTGTCGATGGACCTTGCCGATCTGGAAAATGGGATCGCAGAATGCGAGGCAAGTCTGCTTAACTCCATTAGTCAAAAGAGCGCCAAGGTCTGACAATTAAAGGGAAAATTGGAATTGTCCAGTTTTTCCCAAAGATTTTTTCTAAAAAAATAGAAAAGTTTTTTGGGATAGGCCGGACAAAGGTTTTTCAGTGATTAAGTTTTGAGAGTAACAGAAAAACAATTCAACAAAGGACTAGACGAAAATGGATAAGAAATTTGCCGGATACCTCGGAATTGACCAAAACGGCGAAAAATATATTTTAGAAACCAAATACCCAAGAAAAGCTTTAATGGAAAAATTCGGTAGAAAACATGTAGAAAAAATGTATCGCGGCGAGGGAGATCATTGTGGCTACATTATAGCGGGAATGTGGATTATGCTTTTCAAGGTTTATCATATCTAACAAAGCTTGACAAACATTTTTTCAGCCTTATTTTAAACCATGCAAGCAATCCAGCTTGCCAATAACTAGGACAAAGTAAAATGGCCAAAAAATCCGCAAAGTCGCACAATATGTTTTCAGCGACTAAATCACTGATTTCTTATTTCATTTTCGCAATGGTTTTGATTTCCGTGCTTGTTGGCGGATACAAATACTCGACTTGGCTAATTCATGGCCAAATCGAAAAGGATCTGGCCAATACAGCGCAAACTGTTAAAAGTAAAGTTGTAGAAATTGTTGACACTGAAATTCTTAATCGCTAAGCTGTAAACATGGACAAAATGTATACAGGATCTGCAATCAAGATTGAAACAAAATTCGCGCAAGGGTTTTATTCCCAATGTTTTTTGCTGGGAATACTTGGCGCTGGCTTGGCCAAGATCATTTTGGCCAATATTTGAAAAAAGGATCTTAAAAATGTATTCCGCACAATATGACGCAATCAAAAATAATGGCGTAAACCTTGCGGAAAATATTTTTAATACGATTTGTTCAACCTTTGAACAATCCAAGATGATTGCTTTTTTCAAGTTTTTGCGCATGACCTTGAAAATGGTTAGACGGATCGCGAATATCATTTTTCAAGCGTTTTATGGGAAAAGTTTTTTCGCGGAGTGTTGATAATAGTTTTTTCAGTGATTAATTTTTGAGCGTAGGCAAGAAAGTCTACCAAACAAGGGACAAAAGGTAAAACAATGCATGGAAAAACGATGTTCGATAATTCGGATTTTGAAAATGATAACAACTTGCTGTGCGATCTCAACTTTCATGGTTATAGGCTTGTAACTTATGACTTGCAAAAAGTTGATAGGATGGGCAAGTCAAAACTTAGTTACTACTTTTATGATAAGACTGGACAATTGCTTTTCAGTGGCGAAGATTTCTCGTGCTCGCCTTGCCATGCGATCGATTCTCTTGAAACATGCGCAAGCTTGCTTAATTTCTTGACGCTAAGGCTCGGCGATACAGATCGCGAATACTTCCAATTTTATACAAAAGATCAACTTGATTTCGCGAATTCTTCCGACTGCGAAAGTATGCAAGCGGAATTGTCAATAGTTGAAGAAGCGGCTTGCGAGTATACTTTGGAAGATATTCTCAATCCGTGGGATTTTCAAGAAAAGTTGAGAGAAGACGATTGACAATATTTTCCAAAGTCTTATCTTAAAAATGTGAGAAATTTTTCTCGCCACTAAACAGGACAAAAAATCATGTACCTATTTCTCACAAATCATTGCGCTATGACTTGCGCACATTGTTGTGTATCTGCTAGTCCGCGCGGAAATAAGTACATGACAAACGAAGTATTTCAGGCTGCTTTAAAGCTAGCGGAAGACCTTGGCCATGGGATCTATCTTGGCGGCGGAGAACCTACGGATCACCCCAAGTTTTTTCAATTTATTATTGATATGCTGGCCAGTAATTGCGAAAAGGAAGATGGACAATCGGGCGTGATTACCAATGGAACCAACAAAAAAGCAGCCTTGCTTATTGCCAACTTGGCCAAAGCAGGCGTGATTTGGGGCGAAATGTCAATTGATACTTGGCACGATTTGTCGTTAGTTGATAATGAAGTGTTACACGTTTTTGAAAAAAATAAATTGACAAGAA
>Ga0315284_10004924_pt1 | contig 18979 bp, 15 predicted proteins | sample YL17G09_16_MG_FD_203696 | JGI IMG/M metagenome (GOLD analysis project Ga0315284, IMG submission 203696) | Sediment microbial communities from Yellowstone Lake, YNP, Wyoming, USA - YL17G09_16 | ecosystem: Environmental > Aquatic > Freshwater > Lake > Sediment | place: USA: Wyoming | collected... | reverse complement strand
TCGACGAGGAAGTCAACCTCGGCTTGGCGGAGCGAGACGGCGGGGCTAATTTCCGCGCGGGCGGCTTTGGCGGCGGCGGGGGAGGCGCGGCCCCTCTCTGGGCCGAGGATTTCAACTTCACCAAATTCAAAACCTATAAGATAAATCCGGAGATCGCCAAACTAGCGCCCAAATTCACCCCGCTCACGTCCGAGACCGAGGCCGACCTGATCAAGAAACTCAATGAACTGGTCCAGGACAAGGACTTCCTGACCAAGAACGGCGTGGATGTGGCCAAGCTCAACGCCGCGGCGCGTAAGATCTATGCGAAGGACAAGGAGATCATCTCCTCGATCGACGAAATCGAGAAGCTGATCAAGAAGGAAGCGCCGAAGCCGGACTCCGCCGAGGCCAAAGGCCGGGCTCAGGCTGTCAACCGGCACGTCCTCGAAGTTTTATGCGCCAAAGCGCTAGGTATCCAACAGCCGTTCAAGCGGTCCGGCGTTATCTACGGCACCGATGACCGGGGCGAGACCTGGAAGAAAATGACCGTCTATGCCCAGACCGGCGGCAGCGCTCAGGTCAACCAGACCGAAGGCGGCTATTACGGCCGGATCATCGTCGACCCGAACAACGATCAAGTTGTCCTTTGCGGAGACACCAACGTCACGATCTCCACCGACGGCGGCAAAACTTTCAAAGTCAGCGGGTGGGACGGGAACAGGAAGACTCACGTCGACCACCGCGGCGTCTGGATGGACCCGCTCAACTCCAAGCATATCCTGAGCGCCAATGATGGCGGGATCTCTGAGACCTGGGACGGCGGCCAGCACTGGAGCCAGAAGAACACAGTCAGCGCCCAGCAGTTCTATGATGTCTCGGCGGACAATGAGCTGCCCTACAACGTCATGGGCGGGACCCAGGACAACGGCACTTGGCTGGGCCCGTCCCAGAACCGGAATAGCTACGGCATTTTTGCGGCCGATTGGACCTATCTGCCTACGGGCGACGGCTTCTATGCGGTCCGCGACTGGTGGAATCCTGAATACGTTTACTACGAAAGCCAATTCGGCTCTTCGAGCCGGATGAACCTCAAGACCGGCGAAACGATCTCCATGACCAAGCGCACCACCCCCGAAGAAAGCGCGGCCGGCGTTCCCGCCCAGCGGTACCAGTGGAACGCGCCCATCGTCCTTTCGCCGCACAATCCCGGCATCGTCTATATCTGCTCCCAGTCCGTCCACCGCTCCCTGAGCCGCGGCGAACGAGGGACGTTCGTCACGATCAGTCCTGACCTGACCAAGGCCAACAAAGAGAGAATCGCCCTTTCCAAGAAAACCAACCTCCAGTATGCGACCGTCTACGCCTTCGCCGAGTCGCCCAAAAAGCCCGGCCTGTACTGGGTTGGGACGGACGACGGCAATGTCCAGATGTCTCCCGACGGCGGCGTGACCTGGGTCAACATCACCAGTCAATTTTATGATGCGGCAGGCAAGCCGAAGAAAGACATTAAGGGCGCCCTGATCCCGTACGACCGTTGGGTCAAAGCGGTGGTCCCGTCGGCATTCGACGAAAAGACCTGTTACGTGGCCTTCAACGGATACCGGACGCATAACGAGGACAAGACCTGGCTGTTCGTGACCCGCGACCTCGGCAAAACCTGGGAGGACATTTCCGGGAACATGATGAACCCGATCTATCGGGTCAAAGAAGACCCGGACAACGCGAACGTTCTCTACCTGGCCACGGATTACGGCATTTATGTCACCATCGACCAGGGGAAAACCTGGACTGCGTTCTCCTCCACGGCGCCCAACGTCATCATCCGGGACATCGACATCCAGAAACGCGACCGAGACCTCATCATCGGGACCTATGGACGCGGCATCTATACCGCAGACATCGGTCCGATTAAGGAATTTAAGGCCGAAACGTTCCAAAAAGACGCTTACCTCTTTGATATCGAGAACACGATCCGCTGGAGCCGATATGAACGGAAAGGCGAGACTCTGGGCGAGATAGCCAAGGTCGATAATCCTCCCGTCGGCGCGAACCTCTATTACTATTTGAAAGCGGAAGCGAAAAACGTGAAGCTGACGATCAAGGACCTCGAAGGCAATCTGATCAACGAAGTCACCGGCAGCGGCAAAAAAGGCCTGCAGAAGGTTTTCTGGGGCCTGACCCGGAGAGCTGATCCTGCCCAGCAACAGCCCGGCATAATGGGCCCTGGGGGCGGCGGGCGCGGTGGACGCGGCGGCGCCCAAGTGGACGCCGGCGTCTATAAGGTCACGCTGACGGTTGACGGAAAAGACTTCGAGACCAAGAAGGTCACGGTCAGTCCGGACCCGCTGTTCAAGTAAATAGATCTCTTCCATTTTGTGCGGGAAGGAAAGGGAGACGATCCGGAGACGGCTGAAGCGACCATGGAGGGTTTAGCCTTCCCGAGTCCTCATTCGAGGGCAGCCGGCTCGGAAGAAGCCGGCCGGCGAAGTTGTCTGAGCTTCCCGGCGAACATCCGTAAGATCGAGGCCGGGAAGCGAGTTCTTCGCCGCCGAGAAGGAGGGCTCGGGAACGGCGTTAAAAACCCGGATGGGGAGCAAGGCCGTTTCCGGATCGTCTCCCGGACAATTTTCCCCGTATGAAATGGAAAAGAACCATAAAAGATAATGGAAAGGAGGAGGAATGAGTAGAAAAGTGAAACTCTCGAGGACTGCGGTAATGGTCCTGCTGGCCGTCGGCGCCATGTTGACGCTCGGCGGAGTCGGTCTGGCCCAGGATTTTTCGAAGTATCACAACTACGCCGAGATGACGGCCATGCTCCAAAACCTGGCCAATGCCAACAAAAACCTGGTCAAGCTCGAGTCCATCGGCAAGACGCTGGAAAAACGCGACCTCTGGGTCCTCCAAATCGCGAACCCTGGCGGCGCGCCATTGGCCGAACGGCCGGCGCTCCTAATCGCCGCCAATTTTGAGGGCGACCATCTCGTCGGAAGCGAGTTGGCCTGCTTCATCGCCGACTATCTCGTCAAAAACTACGCGTCGAACGCCAACGTCAAGCAGCGTCTCGACAACGGCGTTGTCTATATCATGCCTCGCCTCAACCCCGACGGAGCCGAATTCATGTGGGCCCCCGTCAAGTGGGCGCGGCGGACGAACACCAAGCCCTATGACGACGACAACGACGGACGGACGGATGAAGACGGTCCGGAAGATCTGAACAAGGACGGCTTCATCACGGTGATGCGCGTCAAGGATCCCAATGGCGATTATATGGTCGATCCCGAAGAGCCTCGGTTAATGAAGAAAGCCGATCCAAAGAAGGGCGAAAAAGGGGAATACGCTCTCACCTGGGAAGGCCGCGACCGTGACGGCGACGGATTCATCGGAGAGGACCCGCCGGGCGGCGTCAACATCAACCGCAACTTCATGCACGAGTATCCCTATTATAAGCCTGAAGCTGGACGCTCTATGGTCAGCGAGGTTGAAACGCGCTCCGTCATGGAGTGGATGGTGTCCCACCGCAACGTGGCCGCCATTTTGACCTTCGGCGAAAGCGATAACCTGATCGTCGCCCCGACGAGCACCGGCCGGTTGAGCACGGCCAAGCAGATCGACCTCGTGGAATTCGCCAACGCGAGCAACTCCGGAGCCAATAAAGTCGGTATCTTTGCGGCGGGAGCGATGAGAGGCTTCGGCCGGGGCGGTTTTGGCGGGGGCGAATTTATCATCACCGAAGAGATGATTCGGGAATTTACAGGAGGCGGCCGCGGCGGACAGACGACCGGAACCCAGGCGACCGGCGCCAGAGCCCAGATGCCGGCCAGGGCGGCCGCGACAACCGTCAACACATCCGATATCGATTATTTCCGGACGATCGCCGGCAAGTATATCGAGCTGACGGGCATCCGGCAGCAGCCTCTGGTGTTCAGGCCCGAGGGCGCGTTCTTCCAGTACGGCTATTTCCAGTTCGGCGTGCCGTCGTTTTCGACCCCGGGTTGGGGACTTCCTGACGCCCCAAGGGGCCAGGGCATGCCGGGCAGGTCCGAAATGCCAGGAGGACAGCAGCCTGCCGCCGGCGGACAAGCTCAAGCCACCCAGATGCAATCTCAGTTCGCGGCCATGATGGGTCAGCGGGGCGGGGGCGGCGGCCGCAGCGGCTTAACGGCTGGAGCGGGCGCGGGCGCTGCTGATACGGGCGGCGCAGAACAGGCGCAAGCGATCGACCGCCAGCTCCTCCAGTGGATGGACAAGGAAAAAGTCGACGGCTTTGTCGCTTGGACGAAATTCAAACACCCCGATCTCGGCGACGTCGAGATCGGCGGGTTCAAGGCCTATGCCGCCGTCAATCCTCCGGCGGCCAAGATTGCCGAACTGGGCAAGACGCACGCCGAGTTCGCCGTCTATCTGTCCTCGCTGTTTCCGAAGATCGGTATTGCCAAGCTCGAAGCCATAAACCACGGCGGCGGCATCTTCCGGATCAAAGCCGAAGTCGAGAACGTCGGATTCCTTCCGACGAGCCTGGCCCATGCCGTCACGGCACGGGCGGTCAAGCCGACCATGGTCCAGCTCCAGGTTCCGCCGGAATCCATCATCTCCGGCAATGCCAAGACGAACAGCATCCAGACATTGGCCGGCTCCGGCGATCGGACGAAGTTCGAATGGCTGATCAAGGCCAAGTCCGGCGATACGGTCGAGCTCAAGGTCGTCTCGCAAAAGGCCGGCACAGCCAACCGCTCGGTGACGCTGAAGTGAAGGAGGCCGAACCATGAACACGAGAAAAAATAACACGCCCATGAAAAAAATTGTCAAATTCGTCCAATATGTCCTCATCCTGTTCGCGATCCTGGCCGTGATTCCCCAGGGCGGGTTGACCCAGAAAGCCTCCGACCCTGCCTTCAAGGTCAAGATCGATTTCAACCGCTGGCATGACGTCAACGAGCTCTACTCCGACATGAGACGGATGCAGCAGGCCTGGCCGAAGTTCATCCGGATCGAGACGATCGGCAAGAGCCAAGACGGCCGCGACATCATGATCGTCACGATCAACAATCCCGATACCGGCCCGGAGATGAGCAAGGCCGCCATGTATATCGAAGCCAATGTCCACGGCAACGAGATCCAGGGCGGGGAGATCTGTCTCTACACGGTCTGGTACCTTATGGAGAACTATGGCCGGATCGACCAGATCACCAATCTCGTCAACGAAAGGGTCTTCTATATCTGTCCGACGATCAATCCCGATGGACGGCAATACTTTTTTGAAAGCCCCGGCGGGAGCGCCCGTTCCGGCCACGTTCCCGTGGATGACGACAACGATTACCGCTTCGATGAAGACAGGCCGACCGACTTGAACGGCAACGGCGTCGTCGAGCAGATCCGAAAATATGTGCCCGGCCGGGGAAACTACCGTCCGAGCAGCATCGATCCCCGCATGATGGAGCCCGTTCCCTTCGGCGAGAAGGGCGATTACATCATGCTCGGCTCCGAGGGCATCGACAATGACTTAGACGGCCGGGTGAGCGAGGACGATCTCGGCGGCTACGATCCCAACCGGAATTATCCCTCGGACTGGCAGCCCAACTATATCCAGGGCGGCTCCCTGGACTATCCGACGCAGATCCCGGAAGCCCGGGCGTCCGTGGATTTTTTCCTGACCCATCCGAACATCGCCGGCGCCCAATCCTATCATAACAGCGGGGGGATGATCCTTCGCGGGCCCGGCGCGGAAGCGACTGGCGAGTATCCAACGGCCGACATCCGGGCTTATGACGAGCTCGGCCGGAACGGCGAGAGGGTCCTGCCCTTCTACCGGTATATCGTAATCTGGAGCGGCCTCTACACCGTCCATGGAGGCTTCGTCGATTTCACGAACGACGGCATGGGTGTGCTTTCTTTCTCCAACGAGCTCTGGAGCAGCGAGCAGTATTTCACGAGTCCCGAGCTCAAGGAGCAGCAGAAGGACCCGAACAGCCCCATCAGCGGACGGAAAGGCAATTATTTCTTCAACGACAAGCTCGAATTCGGCGGCCAGCTTATGGAATGGAAGAAGTTCAATCATCCCCAGTTTGGGGAGGTCGAGATCGGCGGCGTCTTCCGGAAATTCCAGGGACGCATACCTCCCCGTTTCATGAACGAAGAGCTCTGCCACCGGAATATGGCCTTCACCCTGTACCAGGCCGATGAGATGCCGATGATCAAGATCGGCGAGGCGGCGGCGGAAAAAGTGAGCGGCGATGTCTATCGCTTAATGGCCGACATCTCCAATCCTAAGGTGGCCCCGACGATCATGGACAAGGCCGCCCAGAACAACGTCGTCCGGCCCGACGTACTGACGCTCGAAGGGAAAAATGTCGAGGTCATTTCGGCGAGCTGGATCGACAACAAAGAGCTGTATAAGATCAAGCCGAGCGTAACCGGTCTCATCGACCAAAAGAACCTGAAGAGGCTCATGCTGAGAAACGGCCTGCCGGGCAAAACCGCCCGGACGATCATGTATATCGTCAAGGGTTCGGGTGAGGTCACGGTCAAGTACGACTCTCTCAAAGGCGGCACGGCCGGTAAAACGGTCAAGCTGCAGTAATTATTTGGGGACATGCATCCGAATCTCCTGATTCGGTGCGTGTCCCCAATTTTTCTTAAATCAAGCGGGCATAACTCAGTGCTCGAAAAGGGGAGGGGAGCCAACTCGATAAATATCAATGGCTTAACCTGTTAAATCTTTTGTTTTGTGAAATTTGCCTTTTCCCGTCAGTGCTTGTTATTGACCAGTATTTCTCGAAAAAACTCATTAGTTTGCATTGTTTTTGCAAACAACTTGGCACAATTTTGGCGCCGGCTCACCTGAATCTTGACTCGAAGATCTCTTTAATGAGCGGCCGGAGGAATCTGGTCTCCTTCTCGAAAGGTGAATCATTCTCGGCCAGGAAGAGGAACTGTCGCCAACTCTTCCTTGACAAAAGCTTGACACACTCTTGACCTGATCTCGATTGAAAATTCGTCCCAATAGAGATAAAGTAAATACCGGTTGGGATGAAAATGACCTCGCTCCGATTCCGGGGGCATCCTTCTCGAAACACGGCGATTCTCTTTTTGTGCGTCGCGGGAATGTCGGTTGTCGCACTGATCTGGATGGGTGTGCGTCTCATGCAGCAGGATCGTGCCCTCCAAACGCAGCAGCTGGAAGAGCGGCGCCAGGCCGCGGCAGATCGCCTGATCGCTTCGTTGGAGCAAGTCCTCTCAGCGGAGGAAAGACGGCTGGCCGATCTCCTGAATACAGATCTCCCTCCGCCGGAAGCAGGCCTGATCCTGATAGTCGCAAGCTCCTCGGAAGTCCGGGTTTGGCCGGATAATGCGCTCCTGTTTTATCCCGTGGTTCCTCCCGGACGAGAAGCGGCAACCGGCCTGTATGCCGCTGCCGAAAAATCGGAATTCCTCTATCATGAATACAGTCGTGCTGTCCTTGAGCTCCGCCCTTTCACCAAAGCCGGAGATCCGGCCGTAAAGGCCGGCGCGCAGCTCCGGCTGGCGCGGAACCTCAGAAAGGCGGGTGACCTCGACTCCGCCCTCAAAATCTATGATGAGCTGGCCAAGTCCTACGATGACGGAATCTTGCTTTCAGGAGTGCCCGCCGACCTGGCGGCACGCCGCGCCCGATGCACCCTGCTGGAGGAACTCGGGCGCCAGGCGGAGCTACAACGGGAGGCCCAAAATCTTCACGATGATTTGAGGGGCAGGCGCTGGCGTCTCGACCGCGCGTCATACATCTATTACCGCGACCAGGCAGCGCGGTGGCTCGGCCAGGAACCCGAATCTGACGCAGAACAGCAAGCCCTGGCGGATGCCGTGGTCTGGCTTTGGAAGAACCGTCAGGCCGACGCCAATATCGACCGGGATTCCGCCGGCCGGAGGTCCTTTCGCTTCGACGGCACACCAGTCACCGTTCTCTCGCGACAGTCGAATGATCGGCTGGCGGCTGTGGTGGCTGGCCCCGGCTACCAGCGGACCCGATGGTTCGGTCCGCTCCTTGGAAGTCCCGATTTCAGCGGCGTTCGCGTCGGCATTCGCGATGCGGACAAGGCGCTTGTTTATGGGAGTGAACCTGCGACCGGGGTTCCTTCCACAGTTCGTCTTGCTTCCGTCACTGGCCTGCCCTGGGACATCTCTCTCTTCAACGCGGACCCGGAAGCAGACCTGAACCAGTTCGCCCAACGCCGGAGGCTGCTGATGATGGGCTTGGGGTTGCTGGCCATCCTCGTCATTGCCGCCAGCTATTTCATCGGCCGTGCCGTCTCCAGAGAACTGGCGGCCGCGCGGCTCCAGTCGGACTTCGTCTCTGCCGTCTCTCACGAGTTCCGGACTCCGCTCACCTCGATGCGGCAGTTCACCGAAATGCTGGTTGAGAACGAAAACCTCCCGGCGGAGAAGCGCCGGGCATTTTACGGCGCCCAGGACCGTGCCACTCGCCGGCTCTCCAGGCTGGTGGAATCTCTGCTCGATTTCGGTCGCATGGAAGCCGGAGCCCGGCCTTACCGGTTCGAACGATTGGATGCCGGCCGGCTGGTCAGGGCCACGGTGAGTGAATTCGAGCAGGAGAAAAATTCCGAAAAGCTGGTGCTGGAATGCGCCGTTCCGGACGAAGGTCCTACAGTGAACGGCGATCGGGAGGCGCTCGCCCAGGCCCTATGGAATCTCCTGGACAATGCGGTCAAGTACTCCGGCGACAGCCCTCTCGTTCAGGTCGAAGTGGAGGCCGGAGACCAGGTCGTTATTCGGGTCAGGGACAGGGGATTCGGGATTCCGCGCTCCGAAAAGGACCGGATATTCCGGAAATTCGTCCGCGGTTCCGGCGCCAAAGCGCACGGCGTCAAGGGCACGGGTATCGGGCTGGCCATGGTCAAGCACATCGTGAGCGCCCACGGAGGAAAGGCTCTCGTCGCCAGCGAGCCCGGCAAGGGCAGCACCTTTACCATCCTGCTGCCCAAGGGAGATTGACCGATGCCGAAGATTCTCATTGTCGAAGATGACCGGGACATTGCCTTCGGTCTCGAGGAAGACCTGACCCGTCACGGTCACCAGGTCGAAACCGTCGGTGACGGCGAGCAGGCCGTACGCCGAGGCAGAGAACGAGGCTGGGACCTGATCATCCTCGACCTGATGCTGCCGCGAAAAGACGGCTTCGAGGTCTGCCAGGAACTGCGGCAGGCCGGCTTCAGGACGCCGATCATTATGCTGACGGCCAAGACCCACGAAGCCGAGAAAGTCCTCGGCCTGGGACTGGGGGCCGACGACTATATCACCAAGCCGTTTAGCCCGAGAGAGTTGCGGGCGCGGATCGAGGCCGTGCTCCGCAGGGCGACGGGCGAATCTCACGGCACTTATCGATTCGGAGACTGCGAGGTCGATTTTGAGCGCGGCGAGGTCCGCCGAAGCGGAGTGGCCATAAACACGAGCGCGTTGGAATTTCGCTTATTGGCGGCCTTTGTCCGCCAGCGGGGCCGGGTGCTGAGCCGCGAGCAGCTGATCGATGCCGCGTGGGGGCCGCAAACCATCGTCACCGACAGGGTGGTGGACACCCACATTCTCAACCTGCGCAAGAAGATCGAGCCGGTGCCGTCGAACCCGCGTTACATCCGCAGCGTCCGGGGCATGGGCTACCGCTTCGAGGGCGATTAAACTTGACAGAATCTGGACACAAGCTGGATATGATTTGGATATCGGACCGCTATTATGAGATCAGGAGGTAAGGTCCGATGAAGAATAACACAATGAAATCGCTAGCCATCATATCTTTTTGCGTTATCCTGGGCATTCTTGTGTCCATGGCCGGAATCGCCCAGCAGGCCGAAGACCCCGGAGTGCTGCTCCGGGCAGCCATCGAAAAGGAAGAGGTCGACGGCGACCTCCAGGCCGCCATCGATCTGTATAAGAAGATCGTTGACAAGTATGGCAGCCAGCGCGCCGTCGCGGCCAAGGCGCTTGTTCGCCTCGGCGGTTGTTACGAGAAACTGGGCGAGAAGCAGGCCGGCCTTGCCCAGAAAGCTTTCGAAAAGGTCGTCGCCGACTATCCTGATCAAACGGACGCGGTAAAGCTGGCCAAGGACAAGCTTGCCGCTATTCTCCACGCCCGGGCGGTCACCGAAAAAGGCGGCAACGAATACAAGATCACCAAAATTCACACCGACTCAAGGCCCGGGTGGCTTTCTCCTGACGGGACGAAGCTGGCCCTCCTCGATCTCGAAAAAGACGTCTTGTGGCTGAGGGACCTGGGGAGCGGCAAGGAAACGTGTCTTCTTCCCAAGGCCGAAATGGCCACCGATTGCTTCTGGTCTCCGGACAGCCGACTGATCGTCTATTTTACAGGTACATCGAGCTGCTTTAGGATGGTGTCGGCGGAGGGCGGCCAACCGAAAACCCTTCTTGATATCGAACCGGAAATGAAAAAGACAGGACGGTATCCCTGGCCAACGGGCTGGACTTCGGACAGCCAAAAGCTCATCGTCCAGGTCTCGACTTTTAAAACATGTGAAGGGGTGTATGCACTCCCGGTCGCGGGAGGATCATTGGAGGAGCTCTATAAATTCCCGGATCCTCAGAGAGCGAAGGAGCGCGGCGAACAACTCACATTATCCCCGGATGGCCGGTTCTTCGCCTATTCATCGAGACAGAACGGCAACGTGGATATTTATGTCATGCCGGTCCGTGGCGGCGAGCCGGTGCGGATCACCGACGACCCCGCGGACGACAGCAGTCCCGCGTGGTCTTATGACGGTCAGTGGCTTGCCTTCCGCTCGACCAGGTCGGCCGACTCCGGGACGTGGGTGATCGGAGTCACGTCGGACGGAAGACCGTCAGGCCGGCCCATTCATGCAACCCAAGGAGGCGACGGCGGGGCCTGGACAAAGGACGGCCGGATCGCCTACTCCACGCAGACAAACAAGGTTCGTATCTTTATCGCCGGTACGGATGGGAGCCAGGAGACTTGCCTGACAAAGCTGAATGATCTCAATGCCTTGCCCCGGTGGTCACCGGATGGGAAGACCATCGCCTTCGTTTCAAGATACGGAGAGAACAGGGAGGCCGTCTGGACCGTGCCTGCGAGCGGAGGGGATGAGAAGCTCCTGGCGCACGGCAACTACCCCGCTTGGTCTCCCGACGGGAAGATGATCGCCTTCACCAACGAGAGAAGCCGGCCCGGCCGTCCCCTGCTCAAAACGACGATATCCCTCATTGCGGCCGAGGGTGGAGAGGCCAGGCAAATCATGAGTTACGACGGCGCCGTGAACTATGTCGATTGGTCGCCCGACGGACGCCACCTCGTTTTTTCCTATTCCCGGGACGCCCTGGCCTTAGACCCTGTGAAGGACGGAAAGAACATCATTCCGGATTCGCGAGAGAACGGGGAAGATGTCTTTATCATTCCCGCGACCGGAGGGACGCCGAAGAAGGTCGGTCCGGCGAGTGAGAGCCAGGGCTCCTGGCACAGCCCTCGCTGGTCTCCCGACGGCAAGAAGATCGCGTTCCTGCTGTTCGGCAAAGAGGGAGCCAAAGAGGCGGGAAACCTGCCCGGGGGCCTCTATACCGTGGATATCGAAGGGGGGACGCCCAAGCTCGTTACCGGCGAGAATCCCCGATATTGGTTCTGCTGGTCCCGTGACAGCAAGAACATCATTTATACCCAAGAGCCGGGCGACGGGAGCCTCTATAGTGTTTCAGCCGATGGCGGAAAGCCGGAAAAGCTGAACATCCTGGGCAAATCGCCCGATATCTCTCCGGACGGAAAGAAGATCGCTTTCTATAGGATCGCGAAGCAGCCGTTTGAATTCTGGCTGGTGGAAAATTTCCTGCCAGATGGTAAAAAGCAGAAATAATTCGACGCGGTACGTGAGAAACAAACCCGGCAGAGATCGCGGACCTCGAATAGCTTGGCGTTTATTTAGAGTGCAAAATGGTCAGTATTATACTCAAGTCCCAGCCCTATTGATTTTGCTTGCGGCTTCCAAGTCAAATTTCCGCTAGCTTCAGAACAATTTGACGTCCGAAGCCGCCCCGATTTTGTGTCCCCGAAGTAGAGGGCGGCGAGGCCGGGCCTGGGGATCGGTCGATTTTCGTCATGGCAGATTCAGGGCGAAGCGGATCGCCCCGTGGATTTCTTCTATTTTACGCTCCGACAGCCGTGTAATTCTCGATTCCAGATAAGCTTTCGGGATCGTCAGCATAGAATCGCAATTCACGGCGCATGGCTTAGGGAGTCCGTCCTCCAATCCGAGAGAAACCTCGACGGGGATTCTGCGGATTGTCGTCGTCACGGGCGCCACGGTAACCGCCGTCCTCAGGGGATAGGCCTCGTCCCGGCTGAGGAGGACGACCGGCCGGCGTCCGGCCGGCGGTTTCAGTCTGGCCCACCAAATCTCGCCTTTCTTCAAGTCCAGTCCTCGTCCGATAATACTTCGGCGGCCGCAGCGGCCAGCGCCTCGGCGAAGGAAGAGTCCTCGGGCTTTTGACGATACCCATTTTCGTAGGCTCTCACCAACCGCTCCTTATGGCGCGCTTCCTTCCAGGCGCGAAAAGTCGCTAAAAGAAAGCCACTGCGGCTTAAGCCGGCTTTTTTGCGAACGGCCTCCAATTCCTGATATTCCTCCCACGGTATACTGACGGCGAATTTAGCGGATTTTCTCATAGCGATAACCCTCCTTTCTTGGTATTACTAGTATAATACCGAAGTATTCCTTTTGTCAAGACGGAAATCGCGGGAAATTCTATTTCAGATTTTACCGAAAGCGATATCCGAGAATTGGAGCCGGAATCCAGGCACTGCCCTAAGACATCGTAAAAAGACGGCTTCTGAGACGATCACTCCCGTCCGGGCTCAGCACGTAGGTCCTATCGTGCTGCCGGATTCTTTTTTAAAGCGCGGCTCACAACCTGCCGCAGAAGCGGGAGTCATCCGAAAATATCAGTCCGGCATTGGGACATTTCATGGCGCGTATCCCTCTTTTTCGGCTTGACCAGATAATATGAATTCCGGAGGAGATTATCAATTCGCCGAGAAGTTGAAAGTCGCCTGACTTCAAAAATAAGATATGACGATGAGCGCTTGCAGATGCCACGAAGCGGATGCGCAGTTGAAAAGACAATAGATAAGCCGTAGAATAGAGGGCGCTGACTGAGGATAAATCGGCCGGCAACGAGCGGGCATAACTCAGCGGTAGAGTACTAGCTTCCCAAGCTGGGAGTCGCGGGTTCGAATCCCGTTGCCCGCTCTTTCTCCCTTTTATGAAGATAAGGGGCAGGTTTCTGATTTCGAACTGGGCCAAAATGCTTTTCACAAGTGATACGAAACTCCGTCCCCGCCTGGAGCGATCCAGAGGGGATTAAAAAGGATCTAATATCAACGTAATAATTAAAATGACATCCCCGTTCGGGCGGCGCTTAGGCCGCCCGCAGCCCCCGGGCCTCGGGGAACCAGTCCCGTCGGTTCCCCCCGTCGGAAAAGTCGATGGGGCCCCCCTCCGCTACGGGGGCTTGAGGGCGGCCTAAGCGCCGCCCATACATTGTCACTTTATTTATTGCGTTTGTATTAGCTGTTATCATCATTCTCGCTGAACGAAATGAAAGAATGGTTTTTGCTCATCGACCCCATCCCGCTCAAAGGCTCTCTCAACATGGCGGTCGATGAGCATCTGTTCCATTCTCTGCCGGATGAGCCCTGCACGTTTCTCCGCTTTTATCAATGGGCGCGGCCGACGGCCTCGCTGGGCTATTCGCAGAAGGCAGAGAACGTCCTAGATCGTGAGTTCTGCCGGGCCAAGGGGATCGATATCGTCAGAAGAATGACCGGCGGGAAGCTGGTCCTCCACCACCAGGAGATCACGTATTCGATCGCCTCGTCGGACCTGGAGTTGTTCACAACGACGCTGGGCGGCTCCTACAAGCGCATCTCCCAGGCTTTGATGAAGGGGCTGGAGAAAATGGGATTGCGGCCGTCGCCGGCGGACATGGCACCATCCTTCTATGCCCGAGGAAACTTTCCCTGTTTTTCGCATCCGGCCCAGGACGAGATCGAAGTCGCGGGGAAGAAAATCATAGGGAGCGCCCAAAAGAGGGCCGGAAAAAAGTTCCTCCAGCACGGTTCCATCCCGCTCCGGCACGACTCCGCCCTTCTCAAATCGGTGTCATTGTTGGGGACCAGCCCGGATGAGATTCGGATGACCTCCCTCAGCCTGGCCCTCGGCCGAGACGTGGATTTCCATTGGGCCGTGAACCATCTCGTCGCCGGCTTCCTGGATTTTTTCGGGGTCGGCTTAAAACCCCTGACATTCACAAGAGCCGACTGGGATAAAATCCACGGCCTCCAAAAAAATAAGTACGAAAGCAAAGCATGGATCTTTCCGGATAAGAACTAAGGCAGACAGGATTCCTCGTTGTCCCCAAAAAGGAAACATCTCCGAATATGTGATTTCAAAGAGGTGCCGGAATCGCCCCCGAGGCCCCCTAGTGGAGGGGGGCCCCGTCGGCTCTCGACGGGGGGAACCGACGGGACTGGTTCCCCAGGGGCCCGGGGGCGATTCCGGCACCGATAGAAAATCACACAAATGGAGATGCTTACGCCCAAAAACTTTAGGTTGATTTTTTCAAACCCCGGTGATAAGATTTTTCTGACGAGGGAATGAGAGTCAAATCATGAATGAAGTCGAAGAACTCCTCAAGATCGATCTCGAGGATCTTCCACCTTTGAAGCCGGTCGAGCTGGACGACCTCTATCAGAAGGTTCAGAAGAACCTGTACCTGGAGGTCGGAACCGGGGCCGTCCTTTTTCTTTTGTCGCCGTCCTATTCGGCGCTCAACCAGGCGCCCAGCGATACCATCAATGAACTCATTACCAAGAAGGAGCCTCTCCTCGACTACCTCAAAGAGGCGATCATCCAGAACCTGGCGGCGTATTCGGCCCTCCTGGATGTCAACAGCTATTTCATCGAACAAAACAATTTCCTGGTCCTGGCCCGCCTCAGGGAAAAGGATTCGGGAGGGCGGCGCTACGAGATCAAGTTTTACACCCACTCGCCTGTGGAGCTGATGACCCATTACGAGGACAAGATCTATATCGGCCGCGATTTCCTCGACCTGTTCAATTTCAAGCGGAAGTACTTCGGGATCCGGGAGTTTCTCGCCTCGCTGAAGGACCAGAGTGAGAAGCTGGTGGACAAGGTCGAAGAAAAGCTGAAAAAGCCGCTGGATTACAAATCATTCTTCCAGGAGATCAAGGAATCCGTCAGCGAGCTGAACACGGAGGCCCAAGCCATCCTGGAGTCATTGCCGCCCTATCTAGATTTCGGCAAGCTCAGCGAAAAAGACTTGATCGACATCAACGCCCAGTACCGGGCCATCAACCACTTCCTGATCGAGCTGCATGACGAAGTCGGCGAGTTCGAGAACCTTCTGCGCTTCAAGATGGAGATCGATTTTGTCCGCTACGTGACGAAGTACAAGAAGGATGTGACCAACCTGATCTCGTATTTCAACATCAAGATCAACGGCGGCTTGTCGCAGCGCATCTATCATTTCAAGGCCAAACACTCCTCTTGAGGGCGAAGGGGAAAGATAAAAGAAGAGGAAAGGCTCGAAGGAGCGTCCCCTCTTTTTTACGAGCTTAAATTGTTTTTAAGGCGCGCGTCGATTCTTCGACCCGGATATCGCCGTATGCCGTGGACAGCTTGACGGAAGGCTTTCCCGACTCTTCGAGAAACGCTTTGGTCACCGAGGTCCCGTTGGTCTTCTCCGTAGACGGCTTCTCGGCAAGCTCCCAGTGGATGTCCCCTGATCGGGCCTCTGCTTCAAAGGGACACCGGCCCCCTTTGGGCCAGGCCAGCCGGATATTCGAATAAGAGGCTTGGACGTCGATCGGCCCGGTGATTGAATCCGGCTCGAGCCCGATATCCCCATGGTTCAAGAGGACCGTGGCTTTCCCGGAAAATCCCAGAAGCTTGACATTTTCGTTTGATGAAGAGATCCAGATGTCTTCGGCGGTGACCGCCTCGGCGAAAATTTCGAGGCTGGGCCCGTCCACCTTGAGATTGCCCTGGACATTGACGATCCGGAGTCGGGCGTAATTGTCGGTGATATCGACAAGCCCCTTGGCTCCGTCGATCTCCACGTCGCAGTGATGGGCCCGGATCTTGGCCGGTCCGGCATCGATCAGGGTGATTGTCTCGTAGGAGTTCTGGATTTCCGCGCTTCCTTTCAGGCCCTTGCCTGAGACTTTGGAATGGGTGCCGTCGATGGTCACGTCTTTTTCGATGTTTTCCAGGTGGATTTCGCCGTAGGAATGATCGATGATCAGTTCGCCCTGGATGTTGGAGACCGTCAACGAGGAATGAGGACCGGTGATCCGGCAGCCGCCCTGGACTCCGCGCACTTCAATATCCTCGTAGCTGTTTTCGAGGATCAGCTCGCCGCCGACCTCAGAGGCATGGACGTTGCCGTGCGGGTTGGTGATGTCGGTTTTCCCGGTTTTTTCGGTTTTGACGAGCCCGTAGGAATTCCTGACCAGGACGTTCATCCCGGCCGGGACCAAGATCTTGAAATCCGTTTCGAACCGCTTCTGGCGGAATTCATCCCTGTTGGTGGAGAGGACGAGTTTTGGATCTTCCCTGTTCATGATCATTTTGAGCTGGGCGGCCACTTTTTTGGCTTCGGTCTCGTTCTTGCGCCAGATCCTTTTCTTGAAGGATACCATGACCTTGTCCCCGTCGGTGCCCTGGATTTCCACCTGGCCATGGGCGTTGATCACCTGAAGCTGCTGGGGGAGTGGGGCCTGGACCTCTAACGTCTCCTCGTAAGTGAATTCATCCCAGTTGGTGAAGAAGGGACCGACCTCGTTGTCGAATTCCCAGTCGAGCCTTCCCGACTGGGCGTAATAGATAAAAACTCCTACGGCGATGATCAGTATCGCGAGGATGATTTCTTTGGCTTTCATGGCGGCGGCCTATTTCATCGGCGACTTGGTGGTATCTTCCGGCTTCTCTTTCTGTTCCTTCAATCCATAGTAGAGCTTGTAGGCGCCCCAGATGATCAGGATGAGCGGCCAGAGCTTCCAGGTATAGTCCCAGATGTCGATGTCGAATCTCTCGAGTAGAAAGATCAGTCCGATGACGATCAGGATGATGCCCCAAATGAGAGGGTCTTTTCTTTTATAGTGGGCCATGGTGTCCTCCTTCAATTCCCGTTTTTTTTGGCGAAATAATCCACGATGAGCTTCAGGCCGACGATGATCACTACGACCGGCCAGAAATCCCAAATCCGGTCATAGTTGATGATGTCGAAATTGCCCAGCAGAAAGATCCCGCCCAGGACGATCAGCCCAATGCCCCAGAAAATCGAGCCCGAGGGACCGATTTTCATGAGATCTTTCTCCAAAGACGGCACTTTCTCTGCCTCGCCCTCGAGCAGCGCCTGACGGTTGATGCTCTTGGCGGTTTGGACGGCCTCGATAATCGCAAAGAAGATGAAGCCGGCCAGCAACAAGCCGGGGAAGGGCCCTCGGGCATGGTCCGACATGGAGATCAGGCCGGCAAAAATGAGAATGAACAGAAATCCTTTCGCGTATTGGCCATTGTAAATGGCGCCCAATCCGGGCAATCCTGAAAGGATTCCGGCGAGCGCAGGAGACTTGTAAGGGTTTTTCCCGATAATGATTTTTTCAGCCATATGATTCCTCCTGGAATATTAAATTTACTCCTCGTTTTTTCCCAAAGGGTTGATATTTTTGAGAGAAACGAGAAAGTTTTCGGCGGTGGCGCTCAGGCTGTCGGTGACCGACCCGGCCTTGGCGTACAGTCTCTCGATCTGGCTGTAGCCGCGGTGGATCTGGCGGTTGACGGACTTGTCGATGTCTTTCTTGTACGGCCCGAACATATAGAAAGAGAAAATAACCAGCAAAACCGTGGCCGCCGTCAAGACGGGCTGGAGGGAAGGCTTGACCAGGAAATCGAGGCTGAACCGGAATTTCTTCTTCCGGGCCGGAACGGCGTAAAGCTTGGCCGTCAAGTCCGGAGAAGGCTCGACATCAGGAAAGGCTGTCAGGGAATCGGTTGCCATCCTCAAAAGAGAGAGGAGTTCAGCGCATTCCCGGCAGGATGAGAGGTGGGCATCGACCTCGGCCTTGGCTTCCGGCGTTAATTCGCCGTCAAGATAAGGAGACAAGAGGTCCTGGATCTTTTCACAGACCATGGATTTTCCCCCTTTTGTCGTGAAGGATTTTGGCCAATTGCAGCCTGCCCCTGTTGATCCGCGATTTTACGGTCCCGACGGGCAGGCCCAAGATCTCGGCCACTTCTTCGTATTTCTTGCCCTGGATCTCCTTGAGGACGATCGCCATCCGGATGTCGGAAGACAGCTGGTTCAGACCTTGCCAAAGGATCTTTTTGTTTTCACCTTCTTGGAGGTCCGACTCCGGATTATCCGTGCTCGATACAGCATGGAGATGCTTGTCGAAGTCATCTCGCTGTCTCTTCTCCCACTTCGTCCTGCGGTACATGTCGATCAAATAGTTTTTGACCAGGGTCAGGAGCCAGGCCGTGAAGTTCTTTTCGAAATCATATTTGGCCAGCTGATGATAAAGCTTAAAGAAGATGTCCTGGGTCAGGTCTTCGGCTTCTTGGTAGCTTCCGGAGAACTGGTAGGCCATGTTGAAGACCTTTTTAGAGTACATGTCCACGAGCATATTCCAGGCTCCTTGTTTGCCTTCCAGGCACTCTCGGATGACTGTTTCCAAAGTCACTCACTTCACCTTGATAGACGAAATCGCTTGCCGGAAAGTTCCATAAAAATGGATTTTCGGGGACATGGCCAAGGCTATTGTAGCGGAGCAGGCTAACTGGTTCAATATCAATAAATTCTATCGAGTCCGCGGACCGAAGTGTAATTTCAAGGAGGCGTTGGCATCGCCCCCGAAGCCCCCATAGCGGAGGGGGGCCCCGGACACTCTTGGAGGAGGACCCTTTTG
>Ga0315284_10004922_pt1 | contig 18982 bp, 24 predicted proteins | sample YL17G09_16_MG_FD_203696 | JGI IMG/M metagenome (GOLD analysis project Ga0315284, IMG submission 203696) | Sediment microbial communities from Yellowstone Lake, YNP, Wyoming, USA - YL17G09_16 | ecosystem: Environmental > Aquatic > Freshwater > Lake > Sediment | place: USA: Wyoming | collected... | reverse complement strand
TGTCTTGTTTATCAGTACCTGATACACCGCGCGGAAAAAGTCTTTTGCCTGGATGCCGTTCGCAGATGCAATGCTGTAGAACGAATTATATAGCGTCGTTTGGTCGATTTGGCGTTCGAGCAAATGTCCGAGTTCCTTGAGCGCTTTCGTTTGGACGTCGCTCAGTGCCGCACGCACGGCTTCGGGAATGCTGTCATTGATTTTTACCGTCAGTTCGGGCGAAAAGCGCGTCACCCACCTCTTCGCGATATTCAGTCGTCGTGCAATAGTCGCGATTTCTTCGGCGTTGAGATGTTTGTCGTGCGGTATGTGTCCCGATGCACGCAGCATTTTTAGCGCATGTTCGGTGTCCGGTGCGAGCTGAGATACGATTGATGCAAATTGGTATTCGATCCTTAGAGGCATGTGCTTCGGGATAACGGTCATGGCCGACTCGTATTCGCGGATCGCGTTGAGCTTTTCGTGCTCATTCACGTCTTTGTCGACTCCCCAGAATACGCGTTCGACACGTTCGAAATCATCGACCAACTGGTATATCTGGCGCATGTCGAGATTGCGTTGCTTCTTCGAACGCTTGGTATAAAGATAGACGAGTATCTCGGGCTCGATTATCTCAAGCATGTCCTGCACGAGATACGCGTTTCCGATCCGAGCCGACATCTTCTCGTTGTTGGTCAGGATGAACTCATAGATGTGCGGCACAGGTGCCTCGACATTGTACAGTCGCTCGATTATGACCTTGCCGTGCGGCCAGCTGCCCTCTGCATGCTCTTTGCCGAACGGCTCCGCCGTCGTATTGAACATCGCCCACTGTGCAGGCCACTCGAAACGCCACGCAAGTTTACCGTCATGCCACGACGCCTCGCCCTCATGGCCGCAGCCGCTGATCACATATTTGCCCGCCAACGAACGACCGGTGCAGATATATTTCACCGTCTTGTTCGCGAGGTCCCAGCCCACGACCTTCGTTGTTATCTTGCCGCAATTCGAGCAGACGGCATTGAACGGGATATAATCTGGTTGCGTGTTCTTCTGGAACTGGAGTGTGATATCGCGCGCTTGCGCGATGTTTTTGAATATCGTCTCTATGAACGGGTCGAATTTTCCTTGCCCGTATAGCACGTCGTTCGAATGGAACTCTATTTCATTCTCGGGTATCAGCGCAGTTATGCCGTTCGACCAGACCTTGGAGAAATGCTCGGCCCAGCTGTTGCAGCAGTCGAACGGGTCCGGTATTCGATGGTAAGGATGACCGAGGAACGTTTGCATCTTATCGACTATTCCCGCGTCCTTTGTATCGAACCACTTGCCCTCGAGGTCGGGCAGTTTCGCTGGTATCGTTCGCAAAGGGTCACGATCGTCATACGTGTGGACCAGTCGTGCGGGATATCCGCGCTTCTTGACGGCTTTGTAGATTATGAACGCTTTCATCACGTCAAACATGTTGCCGATATGCTTTGCTCCGCTGGGGCTTGCACCCGAACGGCATGTTACAAGTTTACTAGGTGGAATCTCGGATTCCGCCTGTACAGGAAGAGCTTCGCTCTTCCTTGTATTCGTACGCTCGGCTCGCTCGATCAATTGGTCGGCCAACTGGTCGGCCCAGAATTCGGATCTCGTTTCAGCACTATCGGATTCATGGCGTTGTGCCAAACCCGAATTGAACCCGGCTTTCGTTTCAGTAACGTCCGACACGTCGCGTTTTGCCGCAGCCTTCAAGTCCGTGTTAGTTTTTTCGTCGTTCGGTTTGTTTTGTCTGCCCCGCATATCATTACTTCATACGCAGCCAATTAAAAGCGTGTCGCGAGGTCCGAGTTTTGCGAAAATTCTTTTTATACGGTCGGATAACATGGTATTATGGCTCTTCCTTTAGATGCCGCGATATTCTTGGTATTCATAGGAATCGTCGTGTTCGTCGTATGGAACGACCGCAAGAACGTCAAGCCGGCGGGCCTTGTGTTGATGCGCCGCACAAAGCAAGGCCGTGAATGGCTATACAGGACGGCACGTCGCTGGCCGCGAGCATGGAAAGCACTTTCAACCGTCGGCGTGATAGTCGCTATACCCGCTATGGTATACGTCTGTTATTTTATTATCAGTAACGCAATGCGCCTTGCAACAGGGCATCTCGCAGGCGCTGTTAAATTGGTGCTGCCGTGGAGCAGCTTTGCCGAAGCGCCGGGATTGTTTCTAGTGCCTTGGTATTTCTGGGTACTGGGTATAGCAGTCGTCATCATCCCGCATGAGCTGTTTCACGGGATCGCCTGCAGGATCGGGAAGATATCCGTCAAATCGCTGGGCTGGATGCTTTTCCTGTTTGTTCCGGGCGCTTTCGTAGACCCGGATGTCCGAGACCTGGCTCGAGCATCGCGTGTAGCAAAGCTGCGCGTCTATGCGGCAGGCTCGTTTGCAAACCTTGCTACGGGCCTCGTTTGCATAATCATCTGGATGGTGCTGCTCGGCGCGTTCTTCACTCAAGCCGGCGTCATACCGTCCGCAATAGTCGCAGACGGTCCGTGGCATACTGCTAATGTGTCCGGGACAGCGATACTCCAGATTAACAACTTTTCGACGATTTCTCAGGAAGATTATGTCGCTGTCATGCAGTCGATACCGCCCGGCAGCTCAGTCTCAATAGAGACGACGAGTGGGAATTATACACTGACGACCGTGGCTTCGAACGAAACGTCGGGTTCGGACATCGGGACAGTAGGTCCGTACAGTCCTTATTATCGGATCAACGCTGCTGCGAGGCCGTTTTACGATCCTATCTCGTTCTTGGTCACGCTGTTCTCGTGGCTGTTCACAATAACTGTCGGCATCGGCATATTCAACTTGCTTCCGATAAAGCCGCTCGATGGCGGCCTGATCTTTGAGGAGATAGCGGGCAAATTCCTGCACAAAAACGCCACCCGGATGGCTACAATGGGCGTCTCGCTTCTCATGGTCGCGCTTGTAGTTTACAGCATCGTCGGCCCGGTCATCATGACTCAATCCTAGTGCCGGCCCGGACAAGAACAAATATGTGAATAGCCGGAGATCTGTCAGTATCTCAATTCCGTCAAAGATCGCTTTGGTAAACGACTTTAGACACTAGTATCATTCGCCTAGTATCGCGATTCTGTCAAAAGTCGTTTAGGCGGCGTAAAGATATAGTATTTCTCGTCGCCTTCAAGCTCCTGGAGCACGCGCCGCACAACGGATTTATGCGGGTCCGGGAATAGCCGCACGCGCGTCAGCAGGTCCGCAAAGCTTTCGAACGGTTTCTTTCTGCGTTCGACGATTAAGTCTTGCACGTGCTTCTTTCCCACGCCCGGGATCAATTCAAGCTTATGCATGCGCGGCGTTATGATGCCTGCGTTGTTGAAAAAGTAGACGAAACGTGCTTCCTCTGCATTGACGAGCTTATCGACTACCGTCGGTAGAATCGACTTCGAGAACGTCGTCATCCGTTGCGGCGGCAACACGCCTTTGACGGTCTTGACCTTATCCCGTTGGCCCTCGCCTACGTAGACTTCTTCATCCGGTTTTAGCGTAACGCCTTCCTTGGGGACAAGTTCGAGAAGCGTGAAATTGAATCCGATCGCTTGCGCTATTGATTCAGCATGTCGCCGTTCGGGATAGCCCGTCGGCAAGAAATCCAAGATTATGCATTTCTCTTCGCGCATTATAACCACGCCCACAATTCATATTACTCCTTACGCTTTGAAAGAATATAAATCTCGTTTGTCCTCCAGAACAAGACAGTTCTATTTCTTGAACTGCTTGACGATCTCGACGATTTGCTTTACTTCCTCTTTTTTCAGGTTCGTCCGTTCTTTAGAAAACAGCGCTTCGACTTCCTCTTCGGTAACGGGCATGATGTTGAGTATCAGAGCGATGTATCGCGGCTTAAGTATCGCGATTTTGCTCAATTCCGACTTGATGTCTTCGAGCTGCTTATCGGTCAGTCTCGGCAGTTTTTCAAGCAAGTCATGGCATATCTTCTGTTCGTATTTCAGTTCGCCGCCTTCCTTTTTTCTCGCCTCGAGTATTCGGCGTGCGTCTTCAACTGATGCTTCTTCCTCGGATAAAACTTCCATTATCATCTACTCCTTCTTTTCCGCGTTCAGGTGAACGGGCTCGAGTATGAGCTTTTTCTGTGCATTGCCGTCGCGTATCTGAACGATATATGCATTGCCGCGCTTTTCAACGATTTTGCCTGTGCGTCCGTGGAACTGGATGTACGAGTATCCCTGGGATTTTATGTTCGGCTGCATCGTGACGTGCACCGTTTGTCCTACGTCGAACGTCTTTAGGAAGTCGTTCGGCGTCGCGTGCCTTTTCGTTTGCATCTTATAGCGCGACTTTGAACGCTGGCCGCGTGATTTTTGAACCATGACATTCACAACTCAGTTAGATTACCATAGCTTACAGCGTCATGTTTTTAAGCTTACTCGGTAGCTGCGAAATCCGTCGCCTGCTGGAAGACGGATTATATCGCCGTCTCTGATTTTATACCCCTTCAGATAGTTCAGGTAGAAGTCATCATTTTCCTCGTACAATATCCCTCGCGTAGGCACGAGTTTGGATGCACTTCCGTCGTATCTGGTAAGGCGCGTTCTCCGCGCTAGCTCGGCTGTCGCGCCGCGATGTCTTCTTAATCCCTTTATGGTCACATAAGGCATTTCTGGCATTAGTTCACCACACTACTTCACGTGTATTTTCGTGACGTCTAGCTCTTTGCAGACGCAATCTTTGACGAGTACGCCCGACACGCTCGGCTGCGTTCTGCCAGAATCGCCGCTGATGAGCTCTTTTATGTACAGACCGGCTTCACCCGTGACGAGCAGTCGAAACGTATGATTATCGACTAATTTAGCAGTCAGCATTTTGACATACCTTTTTCTGACACGGTCGGCGCGACGATGCAAAACGCGCTGCGGCGTTCGTTGACGTATTTCACCGACAAGAACATCCAGTCGTTTTAGCTCGTTTCGTGTCATAGTCTGTGCGCATTTCACAAGGGCGGAATACGTCTTGTCATAGCGCGCAGCTTTGAGTGTGCGCACTTCGTCGATATTCGACAAACGAAGATTACGGACTTTCACTTCTTTGCCGATTTTTTTTGACAGCTTTAATAGCGTTTTGGCGTCGAACAACCGTCGTTTCGGTTCAAGCAGCTCCAGTACAAACGGCCGCCATCCGAGGCAGCGTGCATCTATGTCTTCCCTACCCGACCCGTGAAGCGCATGCGCCCTAGCTTGAGCAGCCGTCATGAACGGTTTGGCCATTATCTGCTCGACGCTTGTTTTGTATTTGCCTGACGGCCATTTCGTCTGCGGGATGCCGCGCTTCAGTTTTTGGTATTCGCCGTAAATAAACAGCCCGTTAATCGTGACGTCGACCTTGTTTTTTGATAAATCGGCTAGGAGGACGACTTGAGGATTTTTCGGCTCGAACTCGGCCCTTAGCTGTTTCTCGTGCAGCAGTCGTTCAATGCGTTTTCCGACCTCTCTGTTAAGTTCGGCTTTCAGCGGCTCGGCCCAATCTATTCCTGCACGTTCCCATAGCGCCTCTTCCGCGTCGAGCAGGTCTGCCGACAGTCGCGTTCCGAGAACAAATGTTCTGAACTCGATTCCTTTCAGTTTGTCGACTGCCTTGGCGGCCATCTTATCAAGTTTTGCGAATGCGCCGTGGCAAAGCGAGCATGATTTCGGTTCAGGCTTTTCAGCCGAAAGGTGATGGAATTTGGTATCCGAGAGATTTGACAAATCTATTTTTTTGTCCTCGTTCTCGAGCTTGTCCTTGTCGATTGACATTGCCACCATCGCGCGCAACGAACGGCCGCGCTCGGCGTTCGTATAGCCGGAAAGCAATTGTCCGAACTGCCTGCCCAGGCAATGGTCGCAGATCGGTTGTTCGAGCACGAGCCGCGCTTTTTCTAGGATGTTCATATTTTCACACCTTGATGAGCTTTTTCAACTTCGGATAAACGTCGTTCATGAATTTAACGATTTTCTCAGCATATTCTTTATCGAGTATCTTGCCATAATAGGTTATCGAATTTCTAAAATATCCTAATTCATTAAGAAATGCGACCTCATTATCTGGGAAACCGAGCTTTTGGAGATAAGAGACCTCCGATTCATGCGCATATTGGCCAGATGCATTGAATCCGTCGATAAGCATCCTCGCGCGTATCAGTTCCATGATTATGTCGTAGCAATCTTTCACTATAGAATTGGCATTCTTTTCGTTTGCTCCTATCTTTTCTATTATTTCCCGTAATCCCTCGATAGAGTTCTGCGACTCGCCTACTAGGAATTGCGCTCGAGGTTTATCCGGAGAACACTTCCGAGCGACCCCCCTTTCCACATAAAATGCGAATTCTTTCGGCAGGTTCATAGTCCGACGCCCCCTTTCAACAGGATGCCGTTGAGGATATTGTTTCTAAGATGCCGGTGTATCGCATTCCATGACTCGTAGAAATTGATGTTTATGGGCCGTTCGAGCATCTTTTCGAATCTAGCTAACTCCGCCTTTTTTCCCTTCGTTCCGATTACCGCTATGTCGATATCGGAACGGGTCTCTTCTTCGCCGAACACGTCTTCGCCGCGCGAGTAGCTCCCGAAAAGTATTATCGTACAACCCGGAAATTCATCGAACAGAAAGTCGGAAAGTCCCGACTCATATACAAACCTGAGGTTTTCCACGCGTTTCATCTCTATCGCCTTGTTATTATCCCGATTAAGTTCGATTGAAAGAAGGTTCATTGTCGTGGATTTCGTGATGCAGATGAGGCCTTCTTTCTCCAGTCCGGCCAGCGCAGTGGACACGGCGGTCGGCGAAACGTCCAGCGCGCGAGCTATGCCACGCTCGTTGAATGCGATTCCTACCTTGACAAACAAAAATCTCAAGATATCATGTTGTAATCGTGTCCATTTTGATTTATACATGTCCATATTACTTTATACCTGTAAACATAAGTTTATAAACATTTTCGCTCGTCCAGCCGGACATTCTTTCTACCCGACCACGGTCGCTCCAAGCACGGCGCCGATTCCGTATCCGATAAGCGCCGCTATCATTCCAATGACAGCCAATTCGACACCGCTCCTGAGCGGGCTGCCGACTGTCGTCTTGGCTTTTAGCACGCCTACGAAGAAGAGAACAATCGTCGAAATTATTAGCGACGCGATTATCGCCGTCTTTACCGAAAGAAGCAGAAACGGAACAACTGGAATAAACGAACCGAATATTGCGGAAATTCCAACAACGGTCGCGATGTTGACAGGCGATGCCCTCTGCGGAAACATTTTGAGTTCCTGCTCCATCATGACTTTCAGCCAGCGCTTTTTGTCGGACGTTATGTGCCTGACTACGGAATTTAGAAGCGAACCGCGAAAACCCAGTTTTTGATATATCCCTCCGACTTCTTTGCGTTCGATTTCTGGTACTTCCTTCATCTCGCGTTTTTCGCGTGCGACTTCAGACATATAGTATTCTTGTTCGGCTTTGAACGACGTATATGCGACCGCGGCCATTGAAACTGATTCTGCGAACGCCGCTGCTATGGCGGCGATTATGACTATGCGTGTGCTCGACGTTGCAACAGCAACGCCTAGAATTACACCCAAAACATTTACCAAACCGTCCTGCCACCCGAGAATAAAATCTCTTATGCGTGCGCCCCATTGGTTGCGGCGTTCCAGTTCGGCGTGGCGCTTCCACATGACGGTCTCGTGGTCCATGGTGATATTATGGTTATCTGAGAATAAAAATAAAGGAAATTGGAAGAAAAATAAAAGAAAATAGCGGAGGGTGGATTGCCTCGAAAGCGAAAACGCTTTCGGGCTCCCAGCGAGCCTCGGGCTCGGCTGAGGATGAACCAAGGTTCAAATCCTGATGGATAGCGGAGGTAGGATTTGAACCTACGGCCTCGAGGTTCCACAGGCCAACCAGTTTGCACCGGACTCGCCGACTGAAAACGGAAAAGGGTTGTTTTCCGTCTACGTGTGTCAGCCTTGAAGACCCGAAGGTCTTCGAGTTCTCGGAGAACTTACGTTCCCCGAAACGAGGGCCATATGAGCCTCGCGAGCACTCCAGGCATTGAGAGCATTGAGGAATCTCAATACTTTGCTCTACTCCGCTGTAGCTTTCTATTGCAGAAACAATGTATTTAAGTCGCGTTCAGAAGAGTATTCGTGTAAAATTTTCTGCTATAAATTGTAGCACTGATTAATTGAAAATAGGTATGCACATGAAAGACGCGGCATCGGCTAAAAAATCAATTTCTCCGAAGAATGTATACGAAACAAGGGTATGTGTTGCGAAACGAGGACTCCCATGATGCTGCTTCCCGGAGAACTCGATGATCTGGTGAAAAAAAAAACGGTTTTCCAAGGGAGGCTTTCGTGGATAAGGGAGAGTTCGCTATAATGGAAGGATGGTGCCCGTATTTCAAACAACCTCTCTGCGGAGCATATTCCAAGAGGCCCGTCGATTGCAGAGCCTATCCGGTCACGATCGCATTGAAAGACGGCGAGACCGGATTTTTCATAGACATGAATTGTCCGGCTGTCAAGAAAGGATTGGTCGATGATGAGTTCGTGGATGGCGCCATAAAATTGTGGACGGATAGCAAGCCGCCAAGAAAGTGGCTCGAGGAATCGGCTGTCCATAACATGCATGGTAACGCGCATTATTTTATTCCCATCTCGGAATATCGTAAACACCGAAGCGGTCTTGCAGCGGGTAAGTGATGCGACCTATTTATTCCGCAAAAATCCAATAGTCGATATGAGCGATGCTAAACGCATATTGGGCATCGATGAGGCCGGCAGAAAGTACGACGACTTGTCGCGCTTGCCGTAAGGTCCCGTCATCGGCCCGCTAGTCATGTGCGGCTTTCTTGTGAAAGAGTCGAAGCTAGCGACGCTTAGTGAGTGGGGCGTTAAGGATTCGAAAAAGCTTAGTCCGCGCCGCCGGTCGTTTTTGTACCACAAGTTGAAAGAGCTGGCCGATGATTACGCCGTGGTCAAGCTGGAAGCCGAAGACATCGATCGGATGCGGACGGAAAGCAATCTGAACAAGATAGAAATCAAGCACATGCACCAGATCGTTGATACATTAAAGCCGGACAAGGTTATAATCGACGCAATCGAGGCGAATACTAAGAAGTTCCGCGAAAGCATTCTGCACGGCGTTTGCGAGCGCACTCGCGAAAAGGTAAAAAGCGGCGAAATAGAGCTCGTCTGCGAGAACTATGCAGATGCAAATTATCCCATCGTCGGAGCTGCGAGCATCATAGCAAAAGTGATACGAGACGCTGAAATAGCAAAGATACAGGAGAAATACCGAGAATATGGCGAGATGGGTTCCGGCTATCCGTCGGACCCGAAGACTATTGCATTTTTAAAGAGTTGGCTAGAGAAGAATAAAGAGCTCCCGCCGTTCGTGCGTCGTTCGTGGGTGACAGCCAAGGAATTGGTGAAGGCGGCCAGAGCAAAACACGAGCAGCGAGCATTGCAAGATTTCGCAAAAAAGTGAATAATATGGCAGACGTTCAAGAAACAAAAATGGCAGATGTTCAAGCAACAACACCAAGCAGCCGTGCGCAGTTAGCGTTGCGCAGGAAGCTCACGTTCAGTTTCGCTGCTGTCGGCGCGATAGTCGGTTATATCGCATTTTTGCTGAATGTTCCGCTATATTCGCTGGTTCTGATGATAATCGTCGGCGCCGTTTTCACGATGGTCGCAAAAAAAGCGTTCAAGCCAGCCGCAGTCGGCGGCAAGCGCTGGTGGGCAAGCCCCATGTTCGTCTACGTCCTGACGTGGCTCATAGTCTGGACGATTCTGTTCAACATGTACATCGTTAAACCGTAGACTTCACTGAGCCGTGCGAACGTTCGGCATTCTGCATTTAGAACGACATCATGCAACCATGGGCCGCAAATCAGTTCTTAAATTTTTCGTCAGCTTGTCGTTTATGGGACGTGCTAAACTGCCTAGCGACCAGGTTGCGGCGATGAAAGTCGGAAAAAGAAAAAGCGATGAAATAGCCGCCGAATTTCCGCAAATAGCCGATGATTATCGCTCCGGAAGTACATTGGATCGGATCGTTAAGAGTTACAAATTCATGGAACGCTATAGCTTCGGTTCGTTCGGTTCTGCATACAGCGCCGTTTACCGTGCTTTACGTCGACTTATTCCCGAGGGCGAGCTGGATGAGATTGGAAGGTTACATAGGGTTAAAGGCGGTCGGACAGTCTATGAACGCGGTGTCGGTTTGTACGCCGTTGACAAAGAAATCCGTAGAGCGGCAAGCCGTCGCGGCGGTTCGATCGGCGGGACGCGCACATATGAAAGAGGTCATGGATTTTTCTCGGTCCCGGAAGGAGAAGAACCGAGCGAGCGGGTAAAGGCGGTGTGGCAGAAGGCCGGAAAATGCGGCGCCACAGCACGAGGCCATGTTATTTGGTCGCCCGAGGAAACGACGTTCGTTCTCGAACTTTGTCGGAATCCTGAATACCAATATGCTGCCGGGCCATACGAGGGATGCCCAAATTACAGAATGATAGTGCAGCAAATCGAAGAAAAGTTTGGTGTAAAACGTACCGTCGGAAGTCTGCACCACGTCTGGAACAGGCGACCCAAGTGAGAAACATGAGCGGGCATGTAGAATACAAACTGACGACAAAACAAGCGGCGGTCATGCGTATAGCTAGTCGTATCGGTCCGGCGATAGCCAGAGATTGTCCTGGAATAGCTCAAGACTACAGGAGCGGGACTCTGTCCGCAGTTATTCGAGATTACGGCATCATGGAAAAGTATGGTCTGCCCGAAGGCATAGCGCTGGCATCCGTTTATCACGCTATCTCATTGCTGATCCCGGAAGTCGAGATGAAAGGACTTGGAAGGCTTCACGTATCAGAGAACGGTCAAAGGATGGCCGAGGAAGGCAGAGGTATGTTCGCATTTACACCGGAGCAACTATTGGAGTCGTGCAGGAAGGGCGGAAATGCACTTACTCACGAACAAAGAATCGAAAACGGAAAGAAGGGCGGCACGGTAACATATAATCTGGGATTGGGTGTGCATAATCAGACTCGAGAACAGCTGAAAAAGAATGGCAGATTGGCTGCCGTGAGTCGAGGTCTGGTGCCTTGGTCGGACGGAGAGGAATTGTGTCTGATCGAGCTCAGTAAGATACCGGAATACCAGCATACGGAATTAAACGTCGGAGAGCCAAATTACAAAGCAATCTCCGGCGAACTCATGAGAAGGTTTAGGATACCGAGGACGCCTAAAGGTATAGAATCTAAGATGCGGAGATTGCGAGCGAGACAGCGGCAACCGCCTAAATAACTTTCGTTCTAATTACGCCGATGCAGATGATGTCGAAAGAGTTGCCGCTCAGATACAAATGTGCCGAGATTTGCGGGATATGAAGCAAACCTTGCACTTCGCTGGTCAATAGACCAGCGGTACTAACAGGATACATGTCCTGCTGTACTGGAGAAACTTCATTTCTCCATGTATCACTGGTATGCAAGATTTGCTTATACAGGCGTACAAGGTCAAGCCATGCTTGACCTGTACAGCAAGACGGAAGTCTTGCTTGTACCATCAACCCACCAGTCAATAGACTGATGGTACGCCTTGTATCGACCGGCGTGCTGGAAGTGTGCAAGCAAGCTTCACTCGGTGACGGATGGGACGTTTACAGGGTGGGAGCCATGACTGCGGCCGGCACGTTCACAGGATATTGCATCGGAGCCGTTGTCGAATCAGTTCCTTTATTAATCGCAAATTACAAGGAGTATAGAGGAAAAAGATTCTTCGAAGAAGTTATGAATCGTCCGGTGGTTGAAAAGAAGCATGAGAACTCATAGCGCAGAGCAGATTGAGCCGAAATTGGATGGAAAAACGGTCGTGATAGGTGGCTGGATTCAGACAATGAGGCTCCAGAAGAATCTCAATTTCATCGTGCTTCGCGACGGTACCGGTACTGTTCAACTGATCGCAAAGGCCGGAGAAGTCTCGGATACGGTTCTCGGCACGATAAAACAGTTAGGTCGCGAATGGGTCGTGCTCGTCGAAGGCAAGGTCAGGGCGAACAAGCAAGCGCCGCGCGGCGTTGAAGTCGTGCCGGAATCGATTGAGGTTTTGAGCAAAGCTGAAGCAGTGATGCCACTCGACCCGAAAGTCCCGGCGAATCTTGATACACGTCTCAACTGGCGGTTCTTGGACCTGCGTCAGCCGAGAACGAAAGCAATATTCAAAATACAATCAGTGATAGTGCAGGCATTCCGCGAGTTTTGCATCGGAGCCGGCGCTTTTGAGCTGCAACCGCCGGTGATCATAGGCAGCGCAAGTGAAGGCGGTGCTGCTCTGTTTGCAATACCGTATTTCGATCGCGAAGCATTTCTCGCGCAATCACCGCAGCTATACAAGCAGATGGGCGCGATTTCTCTGGAAAAAGTTTTTTGCGTGATGCCCGTTTTCCGTGCAGAGCCGCACGACACACCTGTGCACCTTAACGAAATCCGCCAAATGGATATGGAAATCGCATTTGTCGACGACGAAGGCGGGCTCGATTATCTGGAACGATGCTTCGCACACATAATCAAAGCCGTCAAGGAGAAGTGCCCTGAAGAACTGGCACTGCTTGAGCGAAAGATAGAAGTCCCGAAGCTGCCTATTCGCCGTGTCACTTATTCCGAAGCCGTCGAATTGCTCAAGAAAGCCGGCGAAATAATAGAGTGGGGGGACGATTTCACGAAAGGTCAGGAGAAAAAATTAGTCGAGCTCGTCGGTGAAGAAGTGTTCTTCATAAAAGAATGGCCCACGGACGTGCGCGCATTTTATTCGATGCCGTTCGAGGACAATCCTAAGATATGCCGTGCATACGACATGGTATACAACGGGCTCGAGATCAGCAGCGGCGCCCAGCGCATACACATACCCGAGCTGCTCGTCAAGCAGCTCGAGAAAAAAGATCTCGATCCAGCTAATTTTGAATTCTACATAAATTGCTTCAAGTACGGTGCACCGCCTCATGCCGGCTGGTCATTGGGATTGGAACGCTTGACGATGCAAGTCGTAGGTGCTTCGAACATACGCGAGTGTACGATGTGGCCTCGCGACCGCACGAGAATAACGCCCTGATGCCGTCGCGTTCTTGCAAATCCCGACTTTTAAGAAGTTTGTGACATTCCTTCTTGGTCATGACGCTTGCATTACCGGAAATGAAAAGGCAGTATAGGAATGCGAGCATGCTGCTCGGCCATACATGCATGCACGTGGTTACGAGTATGAGCCTTACTTCGGAAGAACTGGATGAGGTAGGAAACTCTTTTGCACGTGCTAACGTTCTTGACAGCCTTACAGGTTCCGCGGCTCAATCGGGTCTTGCCAAAGGAGGTTTTATGGCTTTCATGCCATTGCACAACCTAGACATGGCCAAAGCTGTAGGGTGCGAACTTTTCAGTTCAGTGTTTACGCCATATGCGTTCCGAATGTTCAATCCTAGATTAATATCCGGAGAGAAGGAATTGGTCGAGGCTTTCGATACGTATCTGCGCATGCTTTCCGAAAAGAACTCTAAACATATTAAGGAAGTCGAAGCAGAGCCTTACAGCAAGCTCGCTCAGAGATTGCTCAGCGTAAGTAGGCTCAGCGACTTTTGCAACGCTGCGGGATGCGCCTGGGGGCTCGCCGTCTCCGGAGATGCCAGAAAGAACATGGCAGGTCACCTGTTCGCGGAACACCTCAAATACGTGTTCGATGACGAAATCTCGGCAGAAGTGCACAAACGGAGCGAGCCGCTGGCGAAATGGTATAGGGAAGTGACTATAAGGTTTCTAGCCGATAACGCCAGTGAAATCAGAACGCTTGGAGAAAATTATAAGGCGCAGTTGACAGAGGCTGAACGAAAGACTAATCAAGCGCTTCTGGAAAGTGCTGGAAAGGATGAGAAAATCGGAAACTTTTTACGCGAGCTTGAAGAAGTTCGACAAGAGCTCACGCGCTATAAGGCCATGGATATGGGCGTATTGAGCGAGCAAAACGCCGGCCTGGTTGCGGATAATGTCAGGCTCCAGAAAGCGTCAGAAGCCGTTTGCAGAGATGCCGACGCTGCTAGGAAAGAGACAGCCGACGCGATTGAGATGGCGGGAAGTTATGAAGCTCAGTTAGGTGACCTTAAAGCAAGACTTTATCAGATGGAGCAAGGCCTCCATACGCGGGAGCAAGGCAACGGAAACGGCGATTTTCAACGCGCTTATCGGCTTGTCGAGGATATCGGGGGGCTAGGCATCGATTGCGAAATTTTGGACGCGATTACGCATGCTGCTTCCAGTTTTGCGCGAGGAATCTCTGAAGAAGGCCTCAGACCGATTGTTTCTAAGAGGCTCAAACACCAGCTCGATCCGAGGGCATATGCCGGTACGCTGCGCGCGCTCTTGCAATCCGGCTATCTGACAGAAACCGGCGGAAAAATAGCTCTGAATAAAAAAACAGACGGCCTTCCTGCGCCGCTGAAGGAGTATGTAGCAGCAAAGCTGAAGTAAAGGTCGCAATACAAATTGCTTCAAGTATGGCGCACCGCCTCATGCCGGCTGGTCTCGTGACCGGACTAGAATAACGCCGCAGGCCTATCGGCGTCTGTTTTGCAGCAGTTTTTTACTTTTCAAGACCCAGCCGCAGATTTCCTTCGCCCTGTCGGTCAGGCCATCCACTTTAAGGTCGTCAAAGCTTCCGTGTTTGGAAAAATATCCTATCATATCGGTGCACGTGCTTGCGATTATAGCTTGCTGCCGCCTACACGACCGTTCTCGTTTGCCGTCTATTCCGGTGCAATAAGCCGACGCATACGCCCAATAATCTTTTGCCAGGTCGCGTTGCGTGTACTCCTTTCCGACAGTCATACTACCACAGGACAGAAATCGTTCGAAATAGTCTTAAGCCAATTAAGACAAGAACACACACTGTCGCGGATATCCGCTCTCTCTTAGGTCCGTCGCGACTCCATTCTGCTTTGACAGAGGAATGCTGCCGGCGACTACGGTTATCGGGCAGTCGACTCCAAAAATGTCGCTGAGATTATTTTTAAAAATTTCTAAGGAGCCATACCGCGTTTTCACGGACGTTACTTCGCTTCCTCGGCCTTCAGCCGCTCTCTTGGCGACGTATGCACTATCGATCGACATTTTAATCAGGCTCACTTAGTTCCAGATGTGGAAGTTGTCCGGGAATCCCGCCTTTATGTATGCTTTCTTCACGACGTCTTCCATTCCCTGCGGGATCTGCCCCAAAAGCGGGATTGAAACGCCTTTGTCGGTTTTCACGATCGGCCGTGTCGGGTCGTTGATGCCCGGAATTACCGTGATGTCATATGTACTGCCATCGGCATTTTTTACGTGGGACACGTAGCCAACGACACCGCCGACTCCCTTTACAGGGACCGACGAGACGTTCTTCCATTGAACATATCTATCGCCGACGTTAACGCCGTCGCACTCATCACGTATTTCAAAAGTTGTTCTCATAAGTTTCACCGATTGCGCATACGATTATGCGGCCGAATACCAAACACTTGCACGGCAGCCGATAATAATGCGCCATTTAGAAGATGTTAACCAAACGGTCAATCTGCAAGGATACGTTATGTTCCAAGCCGATTTTCTCAAATTTCGACGAGTATTAAAGCGTTGTGCTAGAACCTATTGTTGTAAGGCAGGAGAGGTAACACGGCAAGTTACAATACGACGTTTGTTATTACAACAATAACAGAATTACGATGTTAATGCCGTGACAATGTGGCTTTTTCTGAAAGTCACGATATGCGCCAACGAAAGTTCGGCGTAATGTGATTATCTTTCTTGTTCTAGATAAAAGAGTTGAAAAATAAATGGAATTTAGTGAATTAGGAATATCTCCGCATCTAGTGGAGAATCTGCGCAAGCATAAGATTACCGAGCCGATGCCTGTGCAAGAAAAAGCGATCCCGTTGCTTATGCAGGGCAAAGACGTAGTCGTACGCTCTAAGACGGGCAGCGGCAAGACGATTGCGTTTCTCGTGCCGATCGTGCAACAGCTGAACGCGCATGACAAAAAGCACGTCCAGGCGCTCGTGCTTGAACCGACGCGTGAGCTTGCTGTGCAAGTCGGTAAGGATTTGCATATACTGGATCCGCATGTCAGCCAGGTCGTGGTGTACGGCGGCGTCGGTATAGAGCCGCAGATAATGGCATTGAGGGAAGGCCGCTCTGTGCTCATGGGAACGCCCGGGCGCATACTTGATCACTTGGCTCGCGGCACGCTTGACCTATCACACGTGCGTTTTGTCGTGCTCGACGAAGGCGACCGCATGCTCGATATGGGATTCATCGACGACATACGCGAAATATTGAAACGCACGCCCCACGAACGTCAGACAACGATGTTCTCGGCCACGATGCCGGATGAGATATACCGCCTCAGCAAGAACTACATGCGATCGCCAGAACGCCTGATTTTGGAGCAGGACGAGATCGTCGTCGCCAAGATAAAGCAGGAGTTCTATGGGTGCATGCCTCGGCAGAAGTTGGATGCGATGATGAACTATCTGACGTTGCATCGCGCAAAGATCAGCAAGACGCTGGTGTTTACGAACACGAAGCATTGGGCGGACACGATGACCAGGATACTGCGCGGGCGCGGCTATAATGCGCACGCAATCCACTCTAACCTTAGCCAGGCCGCACGCGAGCGGGTACTGTCGGATTTCAAGGCAAACAAATTCAACATTTTGATTGCGACCGACGTCGCCGCTCGAGGATTGCATATTCCGGAAGTTTCGCACGTGATAAACTATGATTTGCCGAAGAACGGGAAAGACTATATTCACCGCGTCGGCCGCACGGGCCGTGTAGGCGCGGAAGGTCACGCCGTCTCGTTTTTGGCGACGGAAGATTCGGCGTTCCTGCGCGACATCGAACGCGAGACGGGTCAGTACATAGAAGTGAAAGACATAACCGATATGGTCATACCGAGCCGTCACGAGCACCTCGCGCCGGGTCACGTCCAGGGCGAAGAATATCCGCACGAACGCGAGTCTGAGCGCGGCGGATTTAGGCACGGTCGTCGGCCGGAACGCCGCTTTCACGGCGGTCACGGCGGCCGAAGGCCAAGGCGCGAGCACATGCGTTAGAAGCGCTTTAGAATTGTTTTGACCGTATTTCCCTGAGTTTAGAACTCGGTATTTTGAGAAAATTGTTTGCGACCAGGTAATCGAACTCTGTTCCGCGGTTTTTCTTGATGTATCCCATTGCCCATTCGATAGAGTGTGCGGTTCTGTACGGTCGTTTTGTAGTCAAGGCATCGAACACGTCTGCTACTTTGACGACTCTCGCCAACTGAGGAACCTCGCCTCCCGTAAGGCCTTTTGGATATCCGTATCCGTCCATACGTTCGTGGTGGTATAGCACGATATCGCGCATTCTCGGTGTGTAGAATGCGAAACGTTGAAGCAGGCTGTCGCCGTTTTCCGGGTGAAGCCTAAGCTGCGGATCTTGATGGGCTTTGAACCTTTTCCTGCTGTTAAGTACGGAACTGTCAACGCGCATCTTCCCGATGTCGTGAAGCGGCACACCGCGTTCAAGCTCTTGCATTTCATCGCTCGGTACGTTTAGTTGTTGTGCAATCAGTGAAGCGTATTCATATGTCCTTTCGGAATGGCCCCTAAGATACCGGCTTTTCATTTCCAGTGAACGATACATCATTTCGAGCCGCTCGCGGTCGGCATTTACCTCTCTTGATATGTCTTTGCCGATTCCTATCGTTCCGCCACCCGGCATACGTTTCGTTGATGCAAGCGCATAGACACGGTCTCCTGATTTGGTGCGCAGGACGATCTGGTAATTTGCGAAAGATCCGCGCCTTCTAAGCTCGGGCAATATCCTCGTATCGCGGTCCTTTGGGTCGAAAAAAATGGTGTTCACAGGCGTTCCAAACAGGTCACCGGCTTCGTACCCTAGTAACTTAAGCGTGGCGGGATTGACGTAGCGTATCGTTACGTCGTCCCTGTCCGTAATGACGACCATGTCCGTATGGTTCAATAACTCCTTGCACATCTTCAGCATTTCCGCTTTTGTGAACGGATATTTCTTCATGCAATCGAATTACACAAGCGCCCAAAGTTTATAAGATATAGATTGTAATTGGATGTATGACTCAGATTGAGATTACGTTTTTAGGTACGACATCCGGCGTCCCGACTTACAACCGCAACCACGCGGCGATCTATCTCAGGTACAACGGCCGCGAAGAAGAATGCGTGCTCTTCGATTGCGGCGAAGGTACGCAGAAGCAGATCTTTGCGGCGCGGCTGAATTTCATGCGCATCGACAACATTTTCATTTCGCACTGGCACGCCGACCATTTCGCAGGCTTGCTCGGTCTGCTTTTTACAATGAACATGGAAGACCGACGGAAGCCGCTGACCGTTTATGGACCGGAAGCCGAAGAATGGGTAGACAAGATAACAAGCCTCGGCTACGGCAAGCTTCGCTTTCCGGTGCATGTGAAAAACGTCGAATACGAAGGCAACCAGATCGAAACGCTGTTTGAAACGGACGAAGTCGTCGTTCAGTCGATTCCGGTAAAGCACGGTGTGCCCGCTGTGGCGTATGCGTTGGTCGAGAAAGACCGCATCCGCATAGACAAGGATCGTGCATCGGCGCTGGGCCTGCCCGAAAAAGGGCGGATATTCCAAAAGATAAAGGACGAAGGCGAAGCCGAGTGGAAAGGCAAGAAGATAAAGCTCGAAGAGCTGGCGATAATCGACAAGGGTAAGAAAGTCGTCTACACAGGCGATACGTTGCCGTGCGCAAACGTCGTGAAGATAGCGCAAAACGCCGATGTGCTGATACATGACAGTACGTTCTTCGAAGAGGATAGTGAAAAGGAATGGAAGCATGCTGTGCTCGACGACGCTCTTGAGACGGCAAAACAAGCAA
>Ga0315284_10004921_pt1 | contig 18988 bp, 7 predicted proteins | sample YL17G09_16_MG_FD_203696 | JGI IMG/M metagenome (GOLD analysis project Ga0315284, IMG submission 203696) | Sediment microbial communities from Yellowstone Lake, YNP, Wyoming, USA - YL17G09_16 | ecosystem: Environmental > Aquatic > Freshwater > Lake > Sediment | place: USA: Wyoming | collected... | reverse complement strand
TTGGCCTCCTCCACCACTGATCGAATACGTCTCTATCGACAAATTCAAACGCTGATCCACTCAGGGAAACCCTAAGAACCAACCCAACATAGTGCCTCAGGACTTCCTCAATTAGTGGAATTGCTGAATAGGCAGCTGTAACCGGATTCCTGTCGCCTCGCACTGCAATAATCCTAATCCCAAGACGAATTGCTGCATCCTCAAAGAAGTGAATGTTATCCTTATCAATCTTGCATAGATCCTTTCCCCGGTCGCTTGCTGCCTCGTGTATTTCTGCAATTCTCCTCCAATGATCAAATTCTTCCCTACTATGCAAATCCCTGCATCTTATAGCCGCCTCATTGGCTAATTGCTTGACCCGCCCCCACTTTATGGTTGGCCTAAAATAAAGGTTTCCAGGCGAATCCCCAAAAATCTCGACTAACATTTGGGCAGCATTAAAAAGAATTTTGTCAAAAGCTGGTCCCATTTCGTTCAAAATAGCGCAGCATGCTGCATATTCCCCCTGTTCATAAAGAAAAATAGGATCAATCTTTTTCCTTTGCCGATTCGCTTGAATGATTTTGAGCGCCTTCCGGCCTATTACTTCACTCTTTAGCATTATTTTTTCAGAATCGCCGTCCAGGAGAAGGTAATTCCAAGGATGAGAGCATACAAGTTGTTTATCAAAGGAGGAAGCTGTGCCTAAATGCATCTTCATTATTGCTTCATTTAGTTTATCATTCACTTCTCTTTCGTCATATTGTAGTACGCGGTCGAATGCGTCAGGAAGTCTTTCTACTAATTCAGCCCTATAAAATCGCAAATCTGGATCGAATTTCTCCATGTTTCTCGCATATTCCGCTGCGATTGAAAATGCGATTGGCAGGCCACCTGATAACTCATAGGCAATCTCAAAATAAGCGCGGCTAATTCTATCATCGATCGGCAACTCGTATTTCTCTTCCCATATTTTTTCTGCGGTTTTTTGAGGCATCGCACCGATCGTTAATCTCACGTGGATTTGCCCATAGTCCGATGTAAAACCTCTATCCTCTCTAGAGCGTCGCCGGTAAAGCTCACCATATGGCAACGGACCAGCATTAATAGTCACAAGTAGCAGTTCATTTTCCAAATCTCTCAGTACAGCCAATAATTCTCCTGACATACTACGAAACAATCTATCAAATCTTCTTACCAGTAATATTCGCCAATAATTATTCTTCGCTACGCACTCACTAAAGAAGGCATTCAATCTTTGTGGGGCAGGTAAATCGGATAGAGTTTCCCCCTCCTCTTTCCAATAACTCCTTATAGAATCATCCTGTTTAAGCCATTCTCGAACAAGGAGATCCACGAATTCTTCATCGTCTCGAACGGAATCCGCAGTTGCGGTTGCGCATAGCATGCTTAATTCCGAGTCTTTTGAAACCAGGCTATGCAGTTGTGTAATAATATCTGGAGATTCTTCGCATCCAGGGGGTACTTCCAGAAGGAAACAAGACGGCCTTTTTTGATGGAGGCTAGTTAAAATTCGAGATAACACAAACTCTGAAGTCATTTCTATTTTTTCAGTCACGATCCGACTCCATATTTAGAAGATATTTCAATTTGTAAACGGTCAAACTCAATATCTAGATCAGTTCGCAGTCGCTCACCTAGAATTGGAAACCGGAATCCCCATTGTCTGTTTTCGTTTGCTACGATTATATTAGCTACTCTAATTTCGTCCCGAATCCTCGTCCATGTTTCTAAAGGTCGAAGGTTTAGCAATCTATCATCGTGTGAAATAGTCGCCCAGTTTGTCCATGGCCTTTCTAGGGTTGTATACCTTGCGATCTGCAGAAGCAATATTTCAGCAAGCGGCTGATCCGCTAAGCTTAAAATATTTAATGACTGAAGTGGCTGTTTTATAAGGTTTGGGGGGTCGGGTAGATATCCTTTCAAGGCTTCATTTCGCAACAATTTATATACTGCTTCGATAATTATTCCTCGACTAATTCTTTTTCGTTCAGTTATCCAGGACGCCGCACATGCCACCAACCGCATATATAATGGATGGCCGCCAGTTATTCTTATGATGTCATCTAAAACTGCCTCACTAAAGAGACGCCTCCCCTTCAAAGAGGGAGGAGCAATAATTGCTCTGACAGATGAACGATCCTTCTGTTGATCGAAACAATTCAATTCGATTGTGGTTGAAGAGCCATAGAGTGCATTCCGATATTGTTCAATAACACTTCGCATCAAATCAGATCCCGCGAGAATTAATCCTATATCTACTTCTTCAGTCGCTGCCCTCCGCAATTGATTCGTGAGGTCCTCAACCTCTGATTGAAACCCTTTTCGGTAATGCTCGAGGAGTTTATCGAACTCATCTAATACTAGAACTATTTGCTCAATACGGCCCTTGGAGAGCCCTCGAATGTGACTAAGGAACTCTCTTAGCCTTGACAAAAAAGATGCCTCCTCAAAACTGTCATCAAGTTGCCCAGCAAGCTGCAGTTCTTGGCGAGTCACTCCTATTTCCAACAGAAAATTTCTAAACTTCGAATTCTTTGGGTCATGTAGAATTGAAGTCCAAATGTGCCTTAGAAATCTTTCAGGAAATGGCTTTAATCCATGCTCAACGCTAAAGAGATCCACGGGTATCACAAGAAACAATGTCTTTGAACCTTTCCGCGTGGTGATACAATATCTTCTCCGAAGTTCATCCAGTAAGGATGTTTTTCCAAGCCTTCTTACCCCATATAATACTACCGCTCCAGGATTCGGGCGCGCGACACTCCGTTCCAATATTCCTATTTCATCCTCCCGCCCTACAAATGCCGGACCAGTTACCGGCTTTGCATCGACACCGGCATAAATTTCCAAAAGCTCATCAATATTTAGTGATTCGAAAGCCTCATCAGAACCAAGGTTTACTCTAAAACGAAAAGTTGCATCAAATTCACGCCCGCTTGCCGTCTCGCCCACAACTCGAAGCGCAACGTTTGATGCCTCCCCCTGGTTTTTGGCGCGCACAATGTATTCAACTTCTCGGCGTTCAAATAAAAGATTCTCTTTAACAACTTCTTTTTCTTTTATCTCGTCGTCGGCGCAAACAAAATCGCCTGCCTCCAGTAATTCAAGCTTAAGGGATAAGGGAGGGTCGCTTTCATCTGGCTCGATTGACACTAGTAAATTATAGTGTTTGCCCCTTTTATTTTGTTCGAGTACCTCAGGTACATCTAGTCGGACGCCAGCCGACTTATATTCAAGACGCCTGGCAATTCTTTCTACAAAATCTCTAAAGGGTCTGTCTTTCAGACTCTCAAGAGTGCGAAGGTTTTGGCCTATGGCAGTGTGTAGTTTAGCTGTAGGCTCTGAAATAGTATGCTTCGCAAGAGCAACAAATGCTGAAAGATATTTGCGGTAATTACCAGTAGATTTGAACAGATTCTGAAGCGCTTCGATCTCTTCAAAATCATATAATAAAACTAATAGGGCAGATCGTGCTTTCACCGTTTCGTCTTTTAAATTCCGAACCGCATCCCAAAGTATTTCAGCCATATGAGAAGCATCAGCAATTCGAAGAATGGAGCTAAAACGCTCCCGCTGACCCACTCCCGGTGTGGCTTCGGCGAGTTTAGTTAATACTGCAGCAATCTTCTCCCCAATTGAGGCACCGAGAATAGCCCCCCGATCTTGCACTACTAGGTCAATCCACCAACCAAGGATATTGTGCAATTGTAGTCCCTCGGCCCTTTGGCAAATTCTATGAACGTGGCGAAATACCAAGCCTAAAGCGTCAATTTCAGATTTATCATTAATTCGTCCTTCAGCTTTAAATCTCGACCATGCATAAATGGCGACCAATGGTCCTACTTCCTTTTCTGCATTAACAGTTTGTGTAAACATCCAGGCTTCGCCGGCCAGTTTGCATGCATCTTTATAACGCTCTTCACCAAAAGCGGTATAGGCATCCTGTACAGTTTGTCCTGACCCCAAGTCATATTTAGCAGAACTGATTACATTTTCTATAAGAAATTGAACTTGCTGCGGAGGCGGCAAAAGCTCTGGCCCTTCCTCTTTTTGCAGTTCAGGTTGTTCTTCGGTAGGGAAAGCTTCCGGGATACCAATTATTTTATTCTGTTGGAGAACTTTATAGTATTCTCCTGGTGTCCATTTAGGTCTCCCAAACAAAAGGCTAAGCATCTGAGCTTTCTCGGGTTCATTCTTTAAGATGGTATTAATTTCCTCTGGCAATCTTTTGATCAAATGATCAGTAATTTCAAGAACTATTTTGAAAGTTATGTCCCCGCCTCCAGCATCCAACACTCGTAATATATTCCACCAATCACGGCTGACCTCAATTAAATTTTCGACATATAAATCTGCCAAACTGGCTCCATCCTGTGATGGCCAGCGACCGGGTCGATCTTCCCTAAGATAAAGAGCACGAATGGCTTCCCGCAGCCGATCCGGTACGTCGGGGATATCCAATTCCTTTAGGCGAACAAGATGCTTTCGTCGCGCCTTTTCCTTTTCACGAATTTCCATTACTTGGGACTCAATCTTTCCCAAAATAATAGGTTCAGGAAGGATGATTCCGGCTTCGGACAACCATCCTTTCAAATAGTCTACTCGTTGGCATCGCTCTGTATCCTCCGCCTCAATCTCAAGTTGAAGTTTATTAACTTCCTTCCCTATGCCTTCTGCTCTAATATATGCTTCTTCGAAATTCTTCTTATCCGCCAGGGCTTCAAGTACCCCGTAAAGCCGCGTTTGAAGGAGTTGGGCGCTCTTTTGCTTCTCCACAAATATATTTTGGCCCAAGAGAGTCGTTAATTTCTGATCAAGTTCATAAACTTCCCGTTCGATTTCTGCCATTCGAAATATGCTTTCTCTTGCCTGGTCTTTTAAGTGCTCCACAGACGGATCTTCGAATTCAGGAAACTTGCACCCTTCAATAACTGCTTCAAATTCCCCGCAGTCAATAAACGATTTTAGAATTTCGCCTATAGACCTGCTTCGCAGAAGTAAAATATTTGCGATTCCATCCTGCAGCAGATTTTTCCAGTCTAATTCCCCATGGAGATGATAAACCCAAGAACTCTCGGACCTAGGGGTTGCTTCCAGCCAATCTGGCCATGGCGTCGCGCCGCCAACACGCATTTTATTTTTCTCTCCTAGAGTAAAAAGCGTATCGCTCGAGGGTAGTTCCCCCAAAAAGGTAAAAGAAGGTTCCGGAAGAATATTTCGGCGGATTCCAGCAATCAATATTCCGACGCTGTGCTCAAGCCATTCAATGCCCCCTACTCTGCCCCCTCCATATCTTCCCTTTTCCGAGGCTATCGGTAACCGACCAATAACTGAACGAATTTCCTCTATAAGTTCACTTTCCCCACTTATGACAACATTGAAAATTAAACTACTTTCATCTTTTACCCACTCCTTTGTAGCTTCGATACTTGCAGAAATGTATCGCTTGAGGTTTCTCCTGTGAACAGGCTGAAGATATCGGTCATCCCGAATTGAGTCTAATACCTCTTTTTCTAATTCACCTTCTTGAAATTTTCGTTGCACTTGGACCAGCTCACATTGCACCTCGCGAAGACGCCTTCCACGAATAAGCGGCACGAGCGGCCTGAAAAACCTTGAACATGCAAGCTGGCGAAGACGATAATAATTACCCGTGACATTGCCCGCGCTTTCTAATTTAATAGCGAGAGCCTCCGCAGCTTGCCGCCGTGTGACGGAAAATCTTCTTTCTGCCTCTTCTACGTTACGTAACTCCAAATCAGAACTAGTGATGACTTGCAGAACCTGCGAAATGTTTTGCGTTTGCCAATAGAGCCGGTGCAGACAGTTAAAAAATTCATAGAGACGGTCCCCCACAGAAATACTTCGGTTCCACTTTGTCGGCTCATATGGCCAAATATCAATAAAGAAAAAAGGCTGCCGGCGAGCAATTGACTCACGCAAAGTTATCAATAGAATGTGGCGCGCTATATCTATTTGGTTACTTAGTAAAGTTTCCTGTAACATCGGTAGCGATAGGTATGAAACTAGATCACTATGTTCTTCATTTTCTTCTGACAACGCGGCTCGGTTTAAATACTCCAGAAGTAATTCTGACGAACTCTTTCTTCCTTCTCCGCCATGTGACGACCGAGTTTCCCATACTAGACGAAAGAGTAAGGGCGCGAGTGGACCAAAAGAATCATCAACTTTTGCGCGCCACAATAGTGCCTGAATGCTTTCAGGATCGAGGTTCATTAAAGATCGGGATTTCTTGGGACAAGAACAATCCGCAAGTCGTGAGCGAAGAGAAGCCAAAATCTTCTCCCAGTTCTGGGCCTCTGCAATTTCATTATCCAAAATAGCAGCCCGCTGTTTTAAGAGCTCAATCGCATTGGAGAGCGAATTTATGACTGCCCGATTCCATATGGGTCCATCCCCCTTAGAACGCATCTGTTTAAGGGCCACAAGTTTCTCATTTATATCTCCGGTCAGGCCTATTATTTCATTAAATCGATCCTGCTCCTCATCAAGCCACGTTGCAACGATCTTTGGATTCCCAATTTCCGGTTTTTTAATATTCAATTCAATACTCTGCTTTTCTAGCCTACTAACAACTTTTCGAATTACCTCGTCGAATTCACAATTCACTTTTTCTGCGTTATGAATCATCTCAAGAAGGGCTTTATTTTCCGTAGCTACAGCTTCTTCAAAAGCCTCCCGATCGATTTGTAGAGCGCTCCCATATTTGCATCTTTGTACACGTGCCATTTCATATCGAGCCTCAAACCTACCCATCTCTGCGGTCCTAACGCCGCCTATATTTTCAATTTGAGGTCCTGTCTGAGGTATAGATTTCAAGGAGGCCACCTCGCTCGCGGACCCCTCTCGGTTTTCTTTACCCTTTTCTGTTCCTACCTTTTCCCGAAAACTCTCAGGCTGTGTATCTACCACCGCAATCTCAGGTTGGCATGTTGAGCCTTCCCCAACCTCTGTCACGCCAAAAAAATCTCGAAAGCAGGTCCCCGTAAGGAGCAGTGGTTCAAGAATCTCATAGGCCTCTCCCTTTTGCAAAAGTGCGAAGGCTAATGCAAAAAAGGCAAGTGACTCTTCATCGCTGCCTGGTAGGACTATAGGGGATGAACAGATCCGTACTTCTTTCTTCTCTGCTTCTATCAAGTCGCGAAGTCGGTCGGGTTTTAAGAATGTCTTTTCTCCTTCTTGATACTCGGCCGGTTTTATAATGCGGTTGTAAAGATTCTGCGATTGGTCCTTTTGCCAGCGGTAAATAGCATAATGGAATGGTGGAATATGCTTTTCTTCCCGCGCGCCTCTTGCACCTGGTCTATTTAGTGCCCTTCGAAGCCGCGTTGCTGACGTTTCCTTGAATTGTTTGACCTTCAGAGTAAATAGAACTTGCTTTGGTTTAAAACCCATATTCTTATAGGCTTTGACGACCGAATCTTCAGTTACTCCAGGCGGGAGTGGTCCTTCTGGATTTAGTGGAGCGAAAGGTGAGGTAAACCGCCTCGGTAAGGACATGGCAGAAATCTTAGTTTCACTTATTGCGCTCATCGTTCCTAATCTCCTTTTAATTATTTCAAGCGCGAAGCTAAACTAGTTTATTGCCTGCTTACAATTAATGAATTGTTATCACAAATTTCATATTGTTACTAGATTCCATCATAAAACCTTCGCCCAATTCCGCGACCTATCGCATAGTTCGATGTTCCAGGGGCATCTAGTCTTCTGATGCTAGGGCGTAACCAGGCTTTATACAATTCAATTCCATTAGTCAAGGCAATCCAGAAACGCACTTTAAATAGGTTCAATTTGAACCAACATCCCGCTTCCCATACCTTAAGCCTGTCCCCCCCACCTTCCTGCCTTCCAACAGTGGCGCGCCTAGTAATACTGACGGATGTAGCTATAGGCTTTATCAAAGAGTTCCTGGTCGGTGTGTAGTTTGTATTTAAGCAGTGTGCGGCGGAGTTCCTTTTGCACCAGGCGCTCCCCTTGGCTCGTGTGTTGCCAGTCGGGAAAGCGGACTTTCTTTACAATGTCGTCAATGTCCGCGACGATGCGCTCGACGATGATGTGGGTATTCCTACCTCTGGCTTCATTAAACAGTTCCGTCAGAGCTTCCTTCGCCCGGTCGGGTTCTTCCTCAGGATCGCTCTTCCGTTCGGCTTCGACGACCTCCTTGGCAACTTCGAGGATGGCCTTTAGAAACTCCAGGCTGGTAAGGAAGCCTTGCTCGTGTCGCTCCTTAATCTTCTCCAGCCGTTCGCCCAGCGCGGTGAACTTGGGGTTGCCCAAATGTTTGCGCAGGCGGGCGATCAGCTGGATTTCGATCTCTCGTGCCTTCTTATCGGGCTCGGTGTCCTTCAGGATTTCTTCCAACACCTGAGCGTCCATCACCAGCGTCTCGACGTCATCGCGCACGGACTCGACATGGACGTTGGCGTTGATCAACTCCACGGTTTTGGCGCCAAGGGAGTGCCACAGGAGTTTACCGTTACCGCTCGGCGGTTTCACTGACTCGTAGACCTGCGTCAGCCAGCGGTAATCTTTCTCGTAAGGGCTGAGACATGGATCGGGTGACAACGCTTCCCATATTGTCCCAAGTACGATGTAGTTCGCCGCGAACGTGTCGCGCATTTCGTTGTTGGGAAGGCATTGCTGCGCAGCCATGAGCCCCTCATAGCCACCCACGCTCCGGTCAACGCCGGGAAAGAAGGCCAGACACTTCTGAACCTGCACCGGCAACGCCTTGCGCAGTTCGTCTATGTTCGACACCACCTGCTGCACGGCTTTCTCATCGAAATCCAACGCACGGGCCACGTCGTCAAAAATGCCGATGTAGTCTACGATTAGACCATGGGTCTTCTCCTGTCCGAACGTGCGGTTGGTCCGACAGATGGCTTGCAGGAGGTTGTGATCCTTCATCGGCTTGTCGAGATACATCACCTGCAGGATGGGCGCGTCGAAGCCGGTCAGGAGCTTGCTGGTGACGATGACGAATTGAAGCGGATCGGCAGGGTCGCGGAAACGGTCGAGCAGCTTTTCCTCGGCGTCCTTGTCGCGGACGTGCTGCTTCCATTCCGGTGGGTCGCCCTGGGCCGCGGTCATGACGATGGCGCTCGCTTCAGGCCCGATCAGTTCATCCATCACCGCCTTGTAGAGCACGCAGCATTCGCGGTCAAAGACCACCACTTGCGCCTTGAAGCCGTTTGGTTCTACCTTGGTCTGGAAGTGCTTGACGATGTGGTTCACCACCGCGTGGACGCGCTCGGGATTCTTCACTAGCACGGCCATCTTGGCGGCGCGCTTGGCGAGGTCGTCGCGGTCCTGCTCGCTCAAATTTCCGGTGATCTCCCTGTAGGCTTCGTCAATAGCGACCTTGTCGATCTTTAGCTTCACCTCCGGCGCCTCGAAGTGCAGCGGCAGCGTAGCTTTGTCCCGTATGGACTCCTGAAACGAATACCGGCTCATGTAGCCCTTGGTGTCCTCGTCCGCCCCAAAAGCCCAGAAGGTATTCTTGTCGGCGCGGTTGATTGGCGTGCCCGTGAGGCCAAAGAGGAATGCGTTCGGCAATGCCTCGCGCATCTTGCGTCCGAGGTCACCTTCCTGTGTGCGGTGGGCTTCGTCCACCATCACGATGATGTTCGAGCGCTCATTGAGCTTCCCGCCGGCCTCGGCGAACTTATAAATCGTGGTGATGAGCACCTTGCGCACGTCCTGCCCGAGCAGTGTCTGCAATTCCTGTCGTGTGGCCACGCCGACCATGTTCGGCACATCGGAGGCATTGAAAGTGGCGGTAATCTGAGTGTCGAGGTCAATGCGGTCCACCACGATCATAACAGTGGGGTTGCCCAGCTTCGGATGCATCCGCAGCTTCTGGGCTGCAAAAACCATGAGGAGGGACTTGCCGCTGCCCTGGAAATGCCAGATGAGTCCTTTTTTGGGGTAGCCTTTTACCACGCGGTCCACGATTTGGTTGGTGGTGAAATACTGCTGGTAACGGCAGATGACCTTGATGCGACGGTGCTTTTTGTCCGTGGCGAAGAGGGTAAAGTTTTGAAGGATGTCCAGCACCACATCGGGGCGGAGCATGCTCGTGACCGACGCTTTGACGTGGTAAAACTGGCCTTCCTCCTGGTTCTCCTCGTCACGCCATGGCCCCCACATATCAATGGGCATGCGGATGGAGCCGTAACGGAACAGGCGGCCCTCTGTGGCAAAGGAGAAGACATTCGGAACGAACATGGCCGGCACCTGCTTTTCGTAAATCTCATTGACCTGAAAGGCGCCGTCGAACCAGGTCACCGCACTGCGCGTAGGCGTCTTGGCTTCGCCGATGACCAGCGGCAAACCGTTGACGAGGAAGACCACGTCAAACCGCTTCTCCACCGGGCCTGCCTGATAGGTCCACTGGTTGCACACCGTCAGCCGGTTGTCGGCCTGGTGGGAAGCATCCACCAGCCGCACAGTAACATGTGCGCCGTGGGGGCCGAAGGGCATGGTCTTCTCGCCCCGAAGCCAGGCCATAAAGTTTTCGTTGGCCCGCACCAATCCGTCAGCCTGAACGGAGAGGATGCAAGCGCGCAAGTTATAGATGACCTCGTCGGCGCGGTCGGGGTGGGCAGCGATTTCGGGGTTGAGCCGGATGAGCGCCTCACGCACCCACGGCCCCACCATCACGTCACCGATCTGGCGCGGGAGCTGGGCGGCAGGCGCGTAATCCCAGCGGGCCGGGTGCAAACCGCCGCCGAGGGACTCGCCCCAGCCCGGCGCCAGATCTTCGCGTATCTTCAATGGTTCAGCGCCGCGCTTCGGAGCAACGTTATCGAGAATCATCTGTTCGACGGTGTTGGATTCAGTGAAGGTCATACGCCCTTGCTCCTACGTATCCAAGAGGATCGTGTTCGTCAAGTTAGCTAGCAGACTTGCTGTGCGCACCCCATGCTCTTCGGCCTCGATCTCGACATCTTTGGCAGCGGCAAATTCCGAGCACATTGCCTCCTGCTCTTTAAGAGTTAGCAAAGGAATCGCAATGCGTGAAAGCTCTCCAAGATAGACACCGGGTTGAGCGGTTTGATTGACTTTCGCCCATATCCGACGTTGGCCGATTTTCGAGGCCAGAAAATAACGCAAGAAATCATTACGAAGAATTCCGTCTCTCCCTCGAAGAACGGCGACACTCCGTTGAACTGTAAATCGTGGAAACTCCTTCGGCACCTGAGCTGTCTTGCCTATGGTTGCGCCAACGATCGCCAAGAGGACGTCACATGGTTCTATCCGCCATGACTGATGCATTTTATCATAGAAGGATTCTGAAACACGTGTGTCACCTTCCGTAAGGATGAGCCGTCCTTGCACAATGTTCGTCACTCCCAAAAGAAGGGGACCTTCCTTCGTTCGCGGTGGCGGAAGGTGAGTTCCGTCCCTGATCATCGAGCAAGCGTCGCCCAATGTTGAGTTTTGCCTAGGACTTTTGCCCTTGAAGCAGTTTATTGCGAAGCTGTCTCGATAGGTTATCGCCTCCAGTTTTACTTTTCTGTAATGCTGCAACACTTCATCCACCGCCCAGAAGATTTCCGCGATGCGCCGCTGCTGGTCGAGCGGCGGGAGGTCGAACTCCTGAAGTCTGAGCGTCGTCCAGTTGATGGTGGGCGAGAGCGATCCGACCGAAATCTCCACGGCCCGGCTCATGAACTTGTCGCTCATCATCAGGAAGGGCAGGAACTCCGGTAGCACCACCTCCGGCTTCGCCCGCACGACCATGGCGTGCGCCGAGCAAATCCCCTCCATCTCCGCCACGACCAGCTTTCGCTGGTAGGCGCGGCGGCGCCCGAAAATGATGTCGCCTTTGCGGAAGCAGAGCTTGGTGCCGATAACATCACTGCCCTTGCCCCAGCGCCGGATGTGCAGGCTTCCGGAGTCGAGGCCATCCAGCCCCACATAAATATCCTCCCCCGCATTCGCCGGATCGACGCGCTCATTGACGCTGTCGGCGAACGCGCCGAACGGGAGCCGTTTCCAGCCCTTGCGGTTAAAAAGCGGGAGCGAGGGCCAGTCGGGATTAACACCCAGATTCGCATTGGTGATTGGTCGTACGCTTGGCATATTGGTCACAGGTCCTCGGCTGCCTCCATCGCAGATGCGACGCTACCCATAGACACCTCCGTGCGGTCCTGTTCCTCACCCTCGTCAGCCGGGGCGTCATAAAAGGCGGCGAACTTGCGCCAGTTGCGGTCCTTATACTTACGTGCGTAGGACCGGTAGCTGGCGCAGGAGAAGCGGACATCACAGTTGCGGCACACGCGGTGGGCGAAGCTGCGCCCATCGGGATTTCGCTGTTCAAGTGTTTCCACGCCAGGGGGAGCAAACTGGTGATCCTCTATTGCGTCCACGGCCCTGGCGAATTGATCAACGGTCTTCTTCACTTTGCCAGCATCGAAAGGGATCGGCACTACAGGGTCCCATTCACGGCAGGCCGCCTGGATGCGAGCCGGATCGCCGGCACGCACGGCATCAAGAACCTTGTCGGGCGGGGGAGTAGCGATTATAGCCGCCTCGTCCAGCCGCTGACCGCGGAGCTGCTGCCAGATGTGGGCATAGACGTTGAGTTGATCTTCGTAAAATTCGCGGTTGGACCGCACGAAATCCAGGTCGTGCGTTTTGATGTCGTACATCGTGACCCGGTCACTTTCGCGGACGATATCCACTACCCCCTCAATGCAGAAGGGACGGCCCTTCGGGGTCTTCTGGTTGGGCAGGCTGAGTTCGACCTCGGTGTCGGTAACCGCCTCAGCGATGTGCCGCAGGCGGGACCAATACAGGCGGACCTGCTGCCAGGCGGCCTCCCGGACCTCAGGCGACAGGGAATGCCCGTTTTCGGCCCGCAGGTGTTCGAAATTTTGCTCGAACATGTCTTTGAGGTCTCTTTCTGTCATGGAAGGTGAGTCTTTCATGCAGTAACCCTCGCGCTAATGAGACGTTGATGCAGGTCTTCAAGTGTTTGGTGGACCAGACTACCGAAGAACATAGTCTGAGAGCGGGACGGGACGAAGCCATAGCTCCGGTAAAGCATGTACTGGCGCGGGCATTTGCGATAGAAGAGGTAATCACTGGTATAAGAGAAGGTATGAGGCAATTCCTCGTCCTTCACCTTGGCTGTGGGCAGCCCCTTGATCCGGAACTTGGGTATTCGGACCACCTCTTCGAGCAGGTCGGCGAACGGCTCGTGGACATGCTGTCCCCGCCCCTGGTAGTGGGCAAGTACGAGCAGGTTCTTCGCCCTCGACAGGGCCACATAGAACATGCGCATGACGTCGAAGCGGGCCATGCGATCCAGGGGTTCCCCCTTCCGCTGCAACAGGGGCTGGACCATCCTTTCAATCAGCTGCGGCTCGCTGTCGTTCTTCCGCGGGTTCGCGAGTACCACCACGGGGAACTCCAGCCCCTTGGCCTGATGGATGGTGATAAAAGGAATCCGGCCCTTCGGGAAAGGGTCTTCGGCGTCTTCGTACTCCGATTCGCCGCGCCGAAACAGCACGTAGAGGAAGTTGGCGAAAAGGTTCAGGAACCCGTTGTCCCGGAGGAAGGAACCCGTGATCAAGGCAGAATACTCATCCACGAAGGTCGCCAGATACTGAGAAATCAGGCTGAGGTTGCAGATTGGGCCTTCATCCGTGCCCTTCTCGGCCTCGTCAAACATCTTTTTGAAGTGACCGAATCCACAGAGCTGGTAGAAAAAATCGAGCACGTTCCAGTCCAGAGAAGACGCTCGGATAACGGCGTACTGAAGCTTGAAAGGTCTGTCTGCCAAGAGACGTTCGCGCGCCAGGCGGTCAAAGTACGTGCTCTTGAGGGCACGGACGGCTTTGTCGGGCAGGCCTCGCGTACCTAGCAGCGTCGCCCGCATAGCAGAGGGATCATAGTTCTGATCCAGGTCCCACCCGGCACGGTCGGTGGCCTGCTCCAATACCGTGAAATCCCTGGTCGCCTGCCGGGCTTCGTCGCGTCTAACCTCGACGAATGTTTTCAGGTTGGCATCGGCTCGAAGGAGACCTTGGGCACAGTCACGGGCCGCGGCAGCCCAGTTCCGGAACCCGCTGTGATCATGTTCGGGGCACCCGAAGACATGGAAGAAGAGCCCGAAAACGGCCACCGACTCCGGCACATCGAGAAAGCTCCCGGCACGTGGCGCGTACACTTCAAGGTTCTCCGCCTCCAATGCCGTCCGCATCCGCTGCACTTGCGGCGAGCGCAGCGAGGGGAACAGGAAGGCAATCTGATTCGGGTCCTGCACACATCTCTCATTTAGCAGGCGGCGCACGAGCCGTGCCGTCTCGGCCGCAACGTCCTTCGGCTCGCCGGGGGTACTGGCGATTACGGCAACGCCCTTATCCGAACGGTCCGCGGTGATCTCCTTGGCCGTCACCCGATACGACCCGCGCCCACCCGGCTTGCGCCAATCACAGTACCGGTGGCGAATGAACTGGTTGAAGAACTGAACGATCTGGTCGCAGGACCGATAGTTGGTACCCAGCACCACGGTCCTGACTTCGCGGCCGAGGTTTTTGCGGCATCTTGCCGGGAATTCTACGAAGTTCTCAACCGTTGCGCCGCGGAAACGATAAAGCGCCTGATCATCATCGCCGACAACGCAGATGTTGCCATGCCCCTCGGCCAACAAGAAGAAGAGGCGCTCCTGGACAGTATTGGTATCCTGGTATTCGTCGATGATCACGTGCCTGAAGACGCGGCGTGCGTGCTCATACGCCTCCACAACGCGCACTGCCTGCTGCTGAAGCAACGACAAGTCCGTGAACTCGGGTCCACCATCGTTACGCAGAAGGTCGAGGTAGGCACGATACATTCGCAGCAGCTTCTTGAGGGTCGCAGAGGAGGTGCATTTAAGCGCTATAGCGGGATCGATGACCTCCTCAGACATGCGGTTGAAGAAGGCGATCAGGTTGCTGATGGCCGTGTGCCGGGAAATGCCACGGGCTTCGAACATCTCGTTGATCGCCCGGTTACCGTTCTTCTCCAACCCCCCGGCTTCCAGAATCGATTTCCAGTTCGATCTGCGCCGGATGAACATATACTGCGCCAACTCATCCTTGATAACGGGTGGTCTCGCCCTGTGTCGATCGGGGAGGAAGCGGCGGTCGCCAAGCAGACGCTGGCAGAGCGAATGCACGGTGCCCACATACATCTTGGAGATGTCATAGGGTTTGTTCGTCATGGCGGTAACCGCGCCCAACATGGCCCGCAGGCCGTCGCGGAGCTGGAGGGCGGCCTTTTCCGTGAAGGTGGAGAGGTAGATCTCCTTTGGCTCGACACCGTGATTTACAATCAGGTTGATAACACGCCATAGCAGCACGCGGGTCTTGCCCGAACCGGGTCCGGCGGGAAGAAAAAGCGGACCATCGGTGTGAAGAATGGCCTCCTTCTGATTCTCATTTGGGTTAAATTCGGCACTCTTCCACAATTTCTCCAGCAGCTCTACATCCAAAGCCCTGGTTGCAGCTTTGGTTTTGATCGTTCGAGGATTCTCTGGCGCCATGAATCACCTACTTTGAGATAAGGCCATCGGATTTCAGGAGACCGCTCAAAGCATCTCGCACTCGATTTGAACTCGTCAGCCACGCTTCAATAGCTTTTGGGAGTCCGTTGGAGACATATGGGAGTCGTTCTTCCTTAACCTCGGACATTGCCGGTGTCACGTAAAGGGGAATACTCAAGTTGCCGTCGTGTTCGCTAATTTCATCCAGCGTCGCCACCCGAGTGAAGCCGGGTATTTCCTTAAAAGTGCGATAGGCGGCGACGATGCGCTCGATGTGGTCGTCGGTGAGGAAGCTTTGGGCGCGTTCTCGGGTGACTTCGTTGACGGCGTTGATGAAGAGAATCCGGCCTTTGCGCGCCCTGGGTTTGGCCGTGCGGCAGATGACAACACAGGCTTCCATCGGTGAGTTGTAGAAGAGGTTTGGCCCGAGGCCCAGGACGGTTTCGAGGATGTCATGTTCGATGAGCTTGAGCCGCATTTCAGCCTCCTCCTGGCGGAAGAGAACGCCGTGCGGGAAGAGGATGGCGCAGCGGCCGGTCTTAGGCGCCATGCTTTGGATAATGTGCTGCCAGAAGGCGTAGTCGGCCCGGCCTTGCGGCGGGGTACCATAGACGTTGCGCCCCCAGGGGTCGGAGGAGAACGCCCTGCGGTCCCACTGTTTGATGGAATAGGGCGGATTGGCCAGGACCACGTCAAAACGCATCAGGCGATCGCCATGAACGAACTTCGGCTCGGAGAGGGTGTCGCCCCGGATAATCTGAAAGTCCTCGATGCCATGGAGGAAGCAGTTCATGCGGGCGATGGAGGAGGTCATGAGATTCCGCTCCTGGCCGTAGAGGCGGACGTTGCGCCACTCCTTGCCCTGGCGGCGGAGGTGGGCGATGCAGGAGAGGAGCATACCGCCGGAGCCGCAGGTAGGGTCGTAGATGGATTCGCCCGGCCGCGGTTCGAGCATCTCGGTCATGAGATGGACGACGGTGCGGTTCGTGTAGAACTCGGCGGCGGTGTGGCCGGAGTCGTCGGCAAATTTCTTGATGAGGTACTCGTAGCCCTGGCCCAGTTCGTCTTCGGGCAAATTGGCGAGGGTGAGTTCGAGCGTGCTAAAGTGCTCGACGAGGTCACGCAGCATGGCGTCGGAGAGTCGGTCCTTGTTGGTCCATTGCGCATCACCGAAGATGCCGTAGAGCTTGTCGGGGTTGGCGGTCTCGATGGCGCGCATGGCGGCCTGGAGGGTCTGACCGACGTTCTTGGCCGCTTGCCGCACCTCGCGCCAATGCGCCTCGGGGAGGACCTGGAAACGATGGTTCTCAGGGTAAGCGGCAAAGTCCGCGTCCCCGCCGGATTCCTTGAGCGCAGTCTGGGTCTCCTCGTCGAAGACATCGCACAGGCGCTTGTAGAACAGCAGCGGGAAAATGAACTGCTTGTAGTCCCCTGCATCGATGGTCCCGCGCAGGAGCGTCGCCGCGCCCCAGAGGTAGGATTCTAGCTGTTGCTGGGTGATGCGGGTACTCATGCGAGCTTCCTATGAACCCAATGCCACTTCTTGTGGGCGAGTTCCATGCACTTCTCGAAGGCCCGATCGGTGCGGAGGAAGCTCAGGTTGCCCTCAGCAACCTTATCCCGGTATTCGGGATGCTCCATGAGCGCTGACAGAAGAAGCCGGACCCGCGCCGTGGCCAGATGGCTAAGAATCTCCGTGTAATCCGCCGGCATTGTCATGGACTTGCCAAAGTTTTCAGCAATGTCTTCAAGATCGTCGCGATTGAGCAGACCCTGGCAGATCAGCGCCCAGAGTAGGTAACGGGAACGGTGAATGAACGCGTATTTGTTCTGTCCTTTCTGCTCGATTTCAGTGGCCAGCTTTCGGAGTCGGAACTGCACCTTATAACATAGCAGAATATGGCGTGAGTCGGCCCTTAGTCGTGAAGGGCGGAAGACGTGCTCGTAAACCCGATCATCCTCAAACACTCGACGCATCTCGGAGAGGCGACTGATGTTGCCATCGGTGAGGAGAAAAGCTTGCGTCAGCTTTAGCATTTGAATGGCCTTGGACTCCTCTCGGATTCCATAGTCATTTAGGTCCTCAGTGCTGAGCTGGTCGAACGCGTTCTCCTGCCGCTCGTAGTAAATCTGGAGGTCCGAGCGGAACTTGTCCTGGAGCTCAAGCTGAATCAGGTCGTTGGCGTGAAGGTTCCAGGGTTCCACGGGGTTCTGGCGGTTGTTGTTGATAGTGACCCGCGTAACAAACTTCTGGTCGGCATCTGTGATGACTTTGCAGAGAACGCGCACCGCCTCGTATGTTTCCTTGCCTAGGGCAAGTTTGGGGTTGTCTTTGTTCTTATCCAAGAAGCCCGCGAGGGTGGTAACCGTCTGCGCCCCATTGAGCAGGCGGGGCGCCGTCAAGCGACAGAAACCGTCGAGACGCTCAACCTTCTCAGCGAAAAGAGCAATCCCGTTGTGGTCGAAGGCGAAGACGCTTGGATTTTCCGACTGCTCAAGGACAATCTGCTTGAGAGCGTTCGAGATCGCCCGATTCACCGCTTCGCTTTCGCCAAGCCCATAGCGGATATTGCTATCGAAAAACCGCTGGCCCAGGTCGCGGTGCATGCGGTTCAGGTCAGCCAGGCGGATGAAGCCGATGTGCATCTTCTGGCCCACGGGACCGTGCATGTCAATGAGGTCTGTCAAATGTACATCAAACGTGGTAGTTTGGCGCGGTTCACGGGGCACTCCAACCCGACCGCTGGAGGAACGGAACTCTACAACGAACCCCACCTTTCTTTCACCAAAGAATTGATTTACGAGGTACTTTTTGTTCTCCAGGTCTTCGCGCAACTTGTCCAAGACTCTGCTCCGTTCAGCCTCTTCCGGGTCGCCGGTAAAGACGAAGCGGAAGCATATCTGGTCGATCATCGCCCGGTTGTCGAGAAGACAGCTTCGAAGTTGGAGCAAAACCTGGTTTTTCATGTCGTCTTTATTCGGTGCGACGAAGATGCGTTCTAGGCCGTCTTCAATCAGGCGCTGCATAGAGCCTTTAAATTGGGTGTGGGAATCTGAAAGCTTGAACTGAAAGAGGTAAAGGTTGCGGCGCTGCTCATCGAAATGAAACCCGTCAAGACCGTAGTCGTTCCCACCAAAGGCGACCTGATTGAGGGCTTTCTCGCGTGGCACCCTGTGCTCCTGTTCTAGGTAAAGCAGGCCAAAATAATCCTCTCGGACTCCACCGCAAGTGGAGCGGAGATCGGAAAAGGCTTGGTCGATGAAGCGGTTAGTAATCATAGGTATTTCCTTTCTGCTTGTCATTTCATCACCAGCAGACGTTCACGTCTCAGGATGCCAATAAGCTTTTCTTCTGCCGCAAACGCCGCCGTTGTACTTTCTCGCAGGCGTTTTATCGCCTCCTCAACCGTTAGCACTTCCTGCTCGCTC
>Ga0315284_10004919_pt1 | contig 18990 bp, 20 predicted proteins | sample YL17G09_16_MG_FD_203696 | JGI IMG/M metagenome (GOLD analysis project Ga0315284, IMG submission 203696) | Sediment microbial communities from Yellowstone Lake, YNP, Wyoming, USA - YL17G09_16 | ecosystem: Environmental > Aquatic > Freshwater > Lake > Sediment | place: USA: Wyoming | collected... | reverse complement strand
CACGATAACCGAACGGACAGAGGAACGGGGGAATCACAAAATAATTGTGCTGGTTTTTCCCGAATTAGTGTCAAAAAGGCTTCCGGAACACAGAAACGGAGCCTGAATTGGGATGATCAGGGGGTATGTTCCCGTGACACTCCAGATAGTGAAAACAGGGGTGGGCAGGTCCTTGCCCACCAGTTCGCGATTCTCATCACGGGTGATCCTTGAAGGGGTGACATTGATCGTTTGTATCATTATTGCACTTTATTTATACAATCACAACGAAAGTAGTGATGTTACACATGTCTGATGAAGTGAGAGTTGCGGATGTCGCTGGTAAGAAAGTCCAGTGGGACCCGGCGCAGATGCGCAAGATCCAGGAACATCCCTGTTTTTCCGAAAAGGCGTGCCACACCTTCGGGCGGTGTCATATTCCGGTAGCACCCAAATGCAACATCCAGTGCAACTATTGTATCCGTGACTTTGACTGCGTGAATGAGAGTCGCCCGGGCGTCACCACGCGGGTACTCAACCCGGACGAGTCCATAGATATGGTCAAAAAAGTTGTGGACAAATACGATTATATCAAGGTTGTTGGGATAGCAGGCCCGGGCGAACCGCTTGCAAATGAAGAGACCTTTGAAACGCTCCGCCGCCTTCACGAGCAGTACCCCAATGTGATCAAGTGCATCAGTACAAATGGCCTGTTACTTCCGGATAAGATCGACCTGCTCCAGAAATACGATGTCGGTAATATCACAGTGACCCTCAATGCCATAGACCCTGAGATAGGCGCCAAGATCTACCAGTTTATCGATTATCAGGGCAAGCGCTACACTGGAATCGAAGGTGCAAAAATTCTCCTCTCCCAGCAGCTAAAAGGCATCGAAGAGGCAGTAAAGCGAAATATGATTGTGAAGATCAATACCGTCTATATTCCCGGGATCAATGAAGATCATATCCCGGCGATTGCAAAGAAAGTCGGTGAGATGGGCGTTTACACATTCAACGTCATCCCGCTTATTGCACAATATAAGTTTGGCAACATCACTCCTCCGACACCGGAAATGAAACGCAAAATGCAGGATGAATGCGGAAAATACGTCAAACAGATGCGCCACTGCCAAAGGTGCCGTGCTGACGCAATCGGAAAACTTGGGCACGATATCCAGTCATGCCTGTATGAAAAGAAATAATTCTTTTTTTCCTCGAGTTTATGGCATTCATCGATCTTCCAAGGATTGCAGATCACCCGGTGTTGGCCGTTTTTTCGCATTGACGGTCTCCCCGGAAATTTTGAACCGAAAGAGGTAGACAGGCAAGGATTAAAAAAGAAAAAATTCATCTGGGCAGATTTGCTGGCAGGAGAGAGGTCTGTTCATTACTGGTACCCATACCAACGATCCGGTTCAATTCAGCAATTACCGGTTTTAGTGACGGGGGTATCGCGGTGTCCTCGGTGTTCACCGTCTTATTTTCATAACTTATCGTATATTTAATTAAATCAACACTGCCGGGTCGACCCGAATAACTCCCTTCCAGATTCCTGAACTGTGCCTGATCAAAGAGGGTGATTATCCTCTCAATATCCGTCTGGTTCAGTTCGATCTCGCTGTTGGTGGTTTTACCCGATACCAAAGCAATTCCATTGTCAAAGATGACCAGCCGGTCATTAAAACCTGCAATGCCCCCGGTCCGGTAGTAATCAACCAATACAGCAGGTGTCTGGGGGTTCACTCCCGGTACCGTCTTAGAACCAAGACAGCCGGACAACATCACGGCGGCGATGATAAAAATTATGCATATCACCCACCATTTCCCAATAATAATCCCTCCTTTTCCCCGGTAATCGATAGTATTTGTCCCGGTTAAATCTGGACAACATCTATCTTTGAGGGCTTGGATGTGGCTTTACGATCTGGAAAAACCTCTTCAAGTGCCTTGATCAGGCTATCGACTTTTTCATTGGTGAATGTCTCCCTGAACGCAGCAAGCTCTGTGGCATTCATGATCATAATCCCTTTTTTCTTCATGGGAAGACCATGATCGCCGATCGGGTTTATGTCAATGGCAAGAGAGGCAGCCCGGTTCTTTGTTGGCGGGAGCCTGATGATAGAAACTCCTTTTACTGATGTGTTTTTTCGCTCCCAGTCCTTTCCCTCTTCAATAAATGTTTTTAGCGTTTGTGTTAATTCCATAAAAAGAACTATTGATTTATATATTAAAAGTCTATTCGTTATGATGCGAAAGTGACCTGTTATCCATGGCATATATTTTACGTTCCTTAAGGAAAAACGCAGATCCTGAAAATACCATACCAGTTTTCCGGAAAGCCCCACAATAAATTGAACACCAGATCCCGTTACAACAGCGTGTATCATGCAATCGATAAACCTTACTCATGACCAGCCATTCTCTCTTGACAGGACACTTGGTTGTGGCCAGGTGTTCCGATGGGATCACACTGATGATGGATGGTGGGTAGGAGTTGTTGACGGACGGGTAATCAGGATACGTCAGAATGGAAAGCAACTCATATTTCATGGGGCTCCCACATCATTTATTAAAAAATATTTTTCCCTGGATGTGGGTCTCCTGCCGGTCATCACATCCATTGATCACGATCCTTTCATTCACACCGCGATCACTCAATCTACCGGGTTACGTCTTATCCGTCAACCGAGATGGGAGTGCCTCGTTTCCTACATCTGCTCGACAAATTCTAATATCCCGACTATCCGTCGCAGGATCGCATCCATTGCGAAAAAATTTGGTAAGCCCATCACATTCGAAGGGACGACCTATTACGCGTTCCCGGAACCCTCGTCAATCTCGTGCGGGGGACACGATGGGCTGATGGAGTGCAGGCTGGGATACCGCCAGCCCTATGTCTTTAGCACATCCTGTTCAATCACCGATGATAAATGCTGGGAGGAGACGATCCACCGGCTCCCGTACGAGGAAGCCCGCAAAGAACTAATGAAACTTAAAGGGGTAGGCCCAAAAGCTGCCGACTGCATCCTCCTCTTTGCCTTCCAGAAGTATGAGGCGTTCCCGGTCGACGTCTGGATCCGCCGGATTATGCGGGAACACTACCTTCCTGAACTTCCCGGCGACGCACCGCTGACCAGACGCGATTACGATACGATCCGCACCTTCGCACGACACCATTTCGGGGAATACTGCGGGTACGCGCAGGAGTATTTGTATGCAGCGAGAGAAGGATAATTTTCCGGATTTCCTGTAACCTGTATTGATTTTTTTTACATCGAGGAAATCATTGCGAGTGTTCCACCACCAGCAATGGTGCGTTCTCGTGACGATCCAGTCGGTTGTTCGGTTGTGGGATTGAGCAGCAGGGCTAAATGGAATTTGGCAAACGAGGGAAGCATTCCAATCCCCACAAACCCGTATCACCATGCTGTTCCGCAGCACTTCTGATGACTGCAGGGTTTCCCAGTTTAACAACTTCATAAATCCCATTGAAAAAGAGGAGAAGGATAAAAATTTAAAAAATCCAAAAATTCTGCATATTTTCAGGCCTTTTACGTGCCTATATCCCAGCTGCAGAGATATTTCTTCTGTTCACTGCTAATCGTATCTATGGAAAGACCCAGCGAGGAGAGTTTGAGGTTTGCGACCTGTTCATCGATCTCCGGTGGAACTTCGTAAACCCCGCCTTTGAGTTTCCTGCCGTTCTTTGCGATATACCGCGTACAGAGTGCCTGCAGGGCGAAACTCAGGTCCATAACTTCAATCGGGTGCCCCATCCCCTTGGGTGTAGCAAGGTTGACAAGCCGTCCCTCAGCGAGGACATGAACCGTTTTTCCTTTCAGGAAGAAGGTCTCAATACCATCACGCCGGATTACCTTTTCTGCGTGTTTGTGGAGCCACTCAATATCGATCTCGACATTGAAATGCCCGGCATTTGAGAGTATCGCACCCTCTTTTAAGTTTTTGAAGTGCTTCTTGTTAATCACACCAACATTGCCGGTCGTCGTGATAAAGATGTCCCCCAGTCCGGCTGCCTGTTCCATGGTCATGACATGGTAACCGTCCATGTGTGCCTCAAGCGCCCTGCGCGGGTCGATCTCGGTGACAATGACTTTTGCACCAAGTCCGTGGGCTTTTTTTGCCAGTCCCCGGCCACAATACCCGTATCCCGCAACAACAACATACTTTCCGGCAATCAGCGTGTTTGTGGTGATCATAATCGAGGTGAGGACGCTCTCCCCGGTTCCATGAACATTATCAAAGAAGCGTTTCATCGGAGTGTCGTTGACTGCGACAACAGGAAACTGGAGTTTCCCCTCCGCTGCCATTGACCGGAGGCGGTGGATACCGGTCGTGGTCTCTTCACAGCCACCGATCACGTTCCTGATGAGATCGCGGCGTTTCGTGTGGATGTAATGGATTAAATCCATGCCGTCATCGATCGTTATGACCGGCTTTGCATCCAGCACGAGATCGATTGCTGTGTAATATTCTTCCACCGAACAGGCACGTTTGGCATAGCAGTGAACATTCTTAAACGAATTGAGTGCTTCTGCTACATCATCCTGTGTCGAGAGCGGATTGCACCCTGTGATATGCACCTCTGCGCCCCCGGCAGCAAGAGTGGATACAAGGTTTGCGGTCTTTGCCTCAACATGGAGTGCCATGCCAATCGTCAGACCGGCAAACGGTTTCTCCTCCTCAAACTGTTTTTTTATGGCGGCGAGTACCGGCATATACTGCGCAGCCCACTCTATCTTCAGCATTCCTGTACTCATGATACTCCTCAATGGAAGGTACTCCCCGGGTGACTACCCGGGTAGTAATGTACCCTATGAGTAGGCACGCCAAGTTACATAAAAACTCCTGAAAACTCATATCTACGCTCTACTGCTGGCGGTGCAGGGAAATGTAGATAGGAGTTGCACACCCAGATTTTACACATGGTGCTCACACGACGGATCATCCCCTGCCTTGACCTCAAGGAAGGCCGGGTGGTGAAAGGGACACATTTTCTGGGACTGCGTGATGCCGGTGATCCGGTTGAGCTTGCCGAACGATACAATGAGCAGGGAGCGGATGAAGTTGTATTCCTTGATATAACTGCATCAAAAGAGAAGCGGGGCATTATTATCGAGCTGATAAAACGTGCGGCTGATGAGCTTTTCCTGCCGCTGACCGTAGGCGGGGGCATCCGCTCGCTTGCCGATATCCAGCAAATCCTCAGGGCCGGTGCTGACAAGGTGAGCATCAACACGAGCGCTGTGCATGATCCAACGCTGATAACAAAGGGTGCAGAATCGTTCGGGACGCAATGTATCGTTGTGGCAATGGACGTCCGCAGGAATTTTACTATGAACCCGGAAGCGATCCCGGTGCGGCTTGAAGACGGGGCTCCCTGCTGGTACGAAGTTGTCATCTACGGGGGCAGCAAACCAACCGGTATTGATGCAGTCGCATGGGCACGGGAAGCCGAGGAGCGCGGGGCCGGGGAGATCTTGCTCACGAGCATGGAGACCGATGGCACAAAAAATGGTTTTGATATTGCCATTACCTCTGCCATTTCCGACGCTGCCGGAATACCGGTGATTGCAAGCGGTGGTGTTGGTACCCTTGAACATTTCTATGATGGTTTTACAAAAGGGAAAGCGGATGCCTGTCTTGCGGCAAGCGTCTTTCACTACGGTGAGTTTACCGTCCGTGATGTAAAAGAGTATCTCAGAGGGAGGGGTATCCCGGTACGGCTCTGAGATCGAGCTCAAATGCTGTCACTGGATGCTCCAATTCAAAGGCATTCAGCACTGCCGGGTGAATCTCGCCAAACACACCAACTTTTTTCCCGCCGACGATAATATCCCCTCTTCTGCCATCGATGAACGCCGGATCTTTTGATTCCTGAACAATATATTCAATAGAGAGTTCGTGCAGCACGGCATCGACACACGCATACACTTCGGAGAGATCTGCATTCAGGTGAGTGCTCACCGCAGCGAGTCGTTGCGTCGTCCTCATATCCTCTATGACATCTCCGGTCGCAAAGAGACGTTGCGGGAGTTCCCGGGGTTTATTGACCTGAAGCATCTCCATCAGAAGAGGAAGGATGTCAGTTCGGACAACGGTATGCTCTTCGCTGATCGGGTGCATCAATGAGAGAACCCGGGACGATCGTTCCCGCTGCATAGCATCATAGAGAACCCACTCGTTGGTCAGCGTGAACGGCATCATCTCAAGATACCCGAGCCCGGCAAGGATTCCACGAACCTGCGCGGCAATGGTGTATACCGGGTGTGCCCTTCCTATCGCAAACGTTGGGGATATCTCAACGGCAAATTTGTCGTAACCGTACGCGATTGCCACATCCTCAAAGATATCCCAGTCGTGCATAATATCGGCGCGGTAGCAGGGTACCTGCACCTTTACTGTATCCCTGCCAACCGGCTGCGCACCAAAACGCATCTTCCCAAGAAGGTTTGCTATCTCAATGGCCGGGAGTTCAACACCAATCAGGTCGCAACATTCCCTTACACTGACAATCCGCTCCACTGGCGCGAGCAGGGGTGTTTGCACACCTTCAATCTCAATGCTCTCTATGGCAGCTCCTGCTTCTGCCATCGCGGTACATATGATATTCACCGCGACCTGCACTGCTTTTTTGTCAGTTCCGGTGGTATCCAGCAGGATATTTTTGGTACTTGTCGTTACCCGTGTCCGCTCCCCGTTGATGATAGGTGGGAACGAACAGACATTGTTTTCGTTATCGATGATGAGCGGGAAGAGCGGGAAGTCTTTGACGATTTTTGCATAGTCCCTTCCTTTCGGGTGTTTTTCAAGAATCTCATCCATCGAAAGTTCCTGCTCAAAGTCAAGAGGGATGAACTTCCGGCTGCGTGGCGATGCGACATAGTGAAACGGGGGTTTGATAGTATCGAGATCGTGGATGCCGATCGCAACCTTGCTCCTGCCCCTACCCACCGCCCAGTGGAGCGCCTCCTGCAAAGCCATGATGGAGAGAATCGACTCATCGTCAAACGTAACATTCCGGATAATTGCTGAGCCGAGGTATGGGCGTATTGCTGCAAGGTTTGGATCAATCGTGAACTTAATTCCTGAAGGTTTTACTGTGTAACGGGGAAGCCCGGTTTCAATATCGAGAAAACCCCGCATGGCACGTGAAACTCCCTCGACTGAGAAGAGGTCCGGGCGGTCCGGGAAAAATTCGACATCCGCATGGTCTGCTTCCTGACGCTCGATTTCAGAACCGATCATCGGTAACCGGGCAAGTATGGTTTCATGATCCGTGCCGGTAAGCCGTTTGAGATATTTATAGGGAAGAGTTATAATTGCCATTATTTTCTTCCCCCGTCGGTAACCTTCGATTCCCGGTGAACCGGACTTTCACGTATCCACTCAATATCACTCCGGTAGAGGAGACGGAGGTCTTTTAATCCCAGTTTCAGCATAGCCACACGGCTCACACCAAGTCCCCACGCGAGGACAGGATATGTGATACCCCATGGTGCAGTAACCTCCTCGCGGAAAATACCGGCACCACCCATCTCTACCCATCCAAGCCCATCAACGTAAATCTCCGGCTCAACGGATGGCTCCGTATACGGAAAGTATCCCGGGCGGAACCGTACGTCTTCAAAACCCATCCGTCCATAAAATTCCTTAAGATACCCGAGGAGATGACGGAACGAGACACCTTTATCCATGACAATCCCCTCGAGCTGTTCAAACTCCGGTGTGTGTGTCGGGTCGATTGATTCACGCCGGTATACCCGGCTGATGCAGAACGCTTTCACCGGGGGATTTGGGTTTGCTGCAAGGTGCTGGATGGTCAGGCTTGTCGTATGGGTTCGCAGTACACATTGTTCCGCTTTCTTTTTGTCCCAAGTTCCACCCCAGCCGGTTGATGAGGTCTCGCCTCCCCGCTCGTGCATGTCCCTTACTTTTTCCCAACCTGCAGGGAGGGGTGCCTGCTCTTTTAAATAAAAAGTGTCCTGCATCTCACGGGCCGGATGATCCTGCGGCTGGAAGAGCGCGTCGAAGTTCCAGAACGAACTCTGGACTATATCTCCGTAAATATCGGTGAAGCCCATCTCAAGAAGTATCTGGCGCATCTCTTCAATGAGACGCTGGTACGGATGGGTCTTGCCCGGGTAGACACGCCGGGGAAGTTTTGCAACATCATACCGGCGGAGGTTGAGATTTTTCCACTCTCCGGTGAGGATCTGTTCACGGGTCAGTGTGCCGGTCTCTTCCCGCAGGTCAAGACCCTGCTTTGCCAACGCCAGTCCTTCAGGTTGTATGGATACGGTATTCCGGACTGATTCAGTTTCCTGCAGGATGCCGCGTTTGATGAGATCCTTTGTACGCTGCCCACCAGCAAGTGGGTTTTTTAGTGCGGCTTCATCTTCAGCGGTTGAGGGTTCCCCCACTTTCAAAATCACACCATTATCCACGCTGATAAGCCCTTTCTTGCGCAGCTGGCCGAACCCTATCCTGAATGCAGCGTGTTTCTGAAGATCCACCAGTGTAGTGCCGTCTCTGGTAAATTTCAGGAGTTGCGTCTCGGGAAGTCCATGTTTGAGATATTCTTTTCCTTCATCCGTGTAAACAAAGGTCTTATCAACCATCCGCTCATGCCTGACCAGTCCTTTATCTTCTAAAAGATGCGCCCATTGTACTACGGCTTCTGGCGTTGTATCCAGCAGGCTCGCGAGATGCGGGGCATCTGCTTTGTGTTCTTTTACCAGTATCGCAAGCAACCGCTTCTCATTCTGCGTCAGTTCCGCCATCTTACACCTCGATCATATCTGCCGCTGCGTCCATTTTCTCCCTGAAGTCTTTCAGGAACGCAACAACCCGTTCCGCCGTCTCCTTCTTGCAGTTACCGCACAGGATCTCACCGGAGACACATTTCCTCCGAATCTCAGCAAGCTCTGCATCATCGGTAACCATATGGAAAAGATTGAGCAGGTACAGGGAGCACTTATCCGGTTCCCCTCCCAGACGTTTCTGTTCTTCCAAAGTCATTCTTCCGCCGGTAATCCCGCTCATCACCTTTTTTCTTACTGCCGCTTCAGGCTCATAAAACGAGATGATGCTTTCAGGGATACTGCTTGACATCTTGCCACCGGTAAGTCCCGGCATGAAGATATGGTAGGTAGAAGAAGGGGTGTAGAATGCAAAACCCCCATGTGCACGCTCTATTAAGCGCACCTTTGCGCTGACATCAGAGCACTGTGCGCCCCTGATATCTACGTGCCCTTCGTACTTCTTCGCGTGCGGGAACGCTGCTTTTACTGCGTCAAGTGCATGATCAGGTGCATTCTTTGACCGGACGCTGATGTAGCCGTCCCGCTCTTCAACAGTGAACATACGCATCTTGTGGGCGATCCCCCGCGTGAGCCGTATATGCGGATCCTGGTCAATACCTACTGGTACAATCGTCGGCGCGGGTTCACGATCGACCTGCGGGAACAGGATGTCTGCCACCTGCAGGATCACACTGTCGGCATGGGCGAGATCGGTTTCGGGCGAAAAACCGTAAATCGCTGATAATTCCGAGAAATTCACTTTGGTTGCCGCTTCAAATGCGAGGTCTTTCAACCGTTCGTTTTTACTCTGGGAATAGGTCTGTCCCTCAAACCCGAGGGCATAGAGGCAGGCAAGGTACTCCTTCCCGAATTCCCTGCACTTTTCCCACGACAGGCCGCGGACCGCATGCGCTTCCCGGTCAGCAATTGTCACGTAACCGTTACCACCCTGTTCAACATGCCAGACCACCTCCTTCATCACCATCAGGTGACCGAGGTGCGGGTGCCCGCTCGGCATGAATCCCGTAAGGATATGAAAGGGTGTGCGGTTGCGTATTGCTGAGGAGATCTGGCGGTAGTCCCGCTGCCCGACAACAATGCCGCGGCGTATAAAATACGGGACTTCTGGGAGTTCCGGGATCAACGGGGCGATAGGATCGATGCCGAAATCGGAAAACAGTTTCTCAACATCGACGGACTGGTTACTTGACCAGGGATTTATCTGCGGTTCGGGCATGTCAGGCGCTCACAGTTTGATTCGTGAAAATTCCACGAACTGGATTCCGTTAGTATGTACAGCGCCAAACAACATCTTCTTTTTGACACTGTGTGCCATGCGGACAGAGCGGGAGATCACGCTCATCTGGAGAGGGGCTTCTTTTTCTACTGCATGCACCAGCATTTCAGAATGGACATTCCTGCCGCAGTAGACCCGGAAATGGTGACCAAACTTGTATCCGGTCCGGGGAGTGAAATGGTGCTCCCGTAGTTCTGTATACACCTTGTCTTTCCCGGCAAGTTCGTTGTCGGTCTCGCATGCAAGTGCAAAATACTCAACTGAAGTGATTGGAGTATGACCTTTTTTAAGCGCAATTATTCCTTTCCCCATGAGGTAGAGCAGTTCAACCGGGGCAAGCATCAGGCGTTCATCGTCAAGCCGTTTGCCAAATCCTGACTGTTCGAGATCTGAATGTGCCGGCGCCATAACCATCGCGGATTTTCCTACCAGTATCGCTTCCGTTAAGGATATTTCCGGTGATGAATTGCAGGGTTCTGCCAGTTTCTGGAGTTTTATTTCGTAATAGGTCAGTTCTTCCTCGTCATCAACAACAGCGAGAACATACTGCTTGCGCATATTTCTTGAAGCAACAACCTCTTCAATGAGCTTTTCAAACCAGATCGGGTCGCGTTCTGACAGGACCCGGACCAGATAGAGCGACTCGCCGGTACCGGGCTTTTCACCCCGTTTGAACACCCGGAAATCGTGCGGCCCGGTCTGTACAACATAACCCCGCTCACGCAGGTCGCGGTACACCAAAAAACTGCGGAGGAAATTGCGCTGGTCAGCAAACTCAGAGAACAGGGTATTGAAGCTGTACCCGGTCACCTCGATTTTCTGCCGGTGGAGGAGATACAGCGCTTCCTGCGGGGAGAGTTTTACTCCCTCCTTTTCCAGGCGCCCGTATCCACTCTGTTCATAGAGTATACGCCCCTCTTTACCCACACGCACCGCTGTGCCATCGAATGTTGCCTTCACTGCCGGATCTATTGTATGCAGAGGATAATAAGAGCACTCTGGACACAGCACCGGGTTCCTGCAAGTCTGGCAAACAACTTAAACGCGATCCTTTCGATTGCCTGCCACCATTGATAACAAGGATATGATGCAGATTCATGACCGAGGGGTAACGGGATAGGGAGATCTCGTGCTGATAAAAATCTCAGGAACGCAGTGGGGGGAATTGCAGGAACGATCCTTTTCTTCGGAATACTGTGAGCAGCGGTTGAGGTTTCCATTTACCAGAAAACCTGCGTGCGGTAGGAACCCGATCTTCTGAAGAGAAGACGATTTAAAAAACAGAGCCGGGCTTCCTGATCATGAGTTCAGCAGAAGTTCTCGGTAATGTAAATCTTGTCATCGGATGAAAACGCAACCCCGATTCCTTCCAGTATGAAATGTTCTGTCAGGATATTCCTGCGGTGCCCGGGGCTGTCCATCCACCCATTGACAGCCCGCTCTGCAACATCATCAACCGAACTCCAGTTATACGAAGTGATGACTCCATCGGTTGTCATGTAGGAACTGTACCTGTAGCCCTGGAAGAGGTTCTCGGCTATCCCCTCGTAGGTATAAGCACCCATGTTCCGGATACAGGGATACCCGGCCGCATCCCCCCGGTCCCGGGCATCTTTCCCGTCCGGGTTTTCATGTTCGAAGAAGTTCCGGGTCACCATATCCCAGCTGTGCCCCCGGGAAATATCTGCAAGGAAAGAATCGTACGAGAGAGTGGAGAGCCCGTTCTGCTCCCGCTGGACATTGATGAGCTCGTGTACCCTGTACTCCAGATCGGATGGGTCCATGTAAGGTGCTCCCGGGATGCTGCTGGTATAAGAGGCCGACGAGGGTTGTGGAGGAACATGGGTCACCGTCCGGGTAATGATCGAAGTGCTCTTAGGTCTCGGCACCGCAGTTGGCACGGTAGTTGCAGGTTTGGGGGTGGGCGTCCGTATGATGGTCGGCACCTGCGTTGTGGGGACGGTAGTCAGCGATGGGGTTGGGAGGATGGGCGTAGCTGTGGTTAATGGAGAGGTCGCGGTACTGCCAGCGGCGGTAATCACCGGGGTACCGGCCGTGGGGACCGTTATCACGCCCGGAATGGGTGTTCCGGACGGAGATAGCTGGAGGGTAAGATTATCACCGGCACCGGCCGGGCCGGATAAAGGAGTAGTGATCACCTGCGCAAAGTACGGAAGCAGGAGAACGATTGCGGCTCCAAGGACAAGAATAAAAGTGATCTCAAGGATCCGTACCGGAATACCGGAACCGGCTCCCCGCGCACCTGTGACAGCAACTTGAACCGGTTCCGGAAACGGTGCTCCGCAGACAGTGCAGAATTTCTGGGCCGGGAACTTAATTTCTGAACCGCACTTCGAGCAGAATCTCCCGGTCATGATTGTATGAACATGGTTTCCGGAGAGGAAAAAAGATATCGGGGTTTACCGGGCAAGCTCACGCACTTTCGCGATATTTCCGGCATCGTCCCGCCGCTCATCTACCGGAGTCTCGCAGACAAGCGGGAGACTCTTAAAAGCCGGATGATGGAGGATGCGCCGGAACCCGTTCTCTCCGATAAAACCCATCCCGATATGCTCGTGCCGGTCAAGTCCGCTTCCCCGGTCACCTTTCGTATCGTTTACGTGCACAATCCTGAGATTCCTGATACCAACCTGTTCATCAAACTGTGCGAGTGTCTCTGCGATCCCTTCTTCTGTACGCAGTTCGTAACCGGCCGCGAACGCATGACATGTATCAAAGCAGACCCCGACCCGCTTTTGTGCATCCAGCCCGTCCATGATCCCGCGAATATGCTCAAAACTGCTGCCGACACTGTTCTTCTCACCAGCAGTATTTTCAAGAAGCAGCATGACGCTGTTATCCGATTCACCAAGAGCGGTGTTGATTGCCCTGATGACCCGGGCGCGTCCGCCGGCAATTCCATCACCGAGATGGTGACCGAGATGCGTTACGAGATAGGGTATGCCCAGCTTTCCGCAGCGGTCAAGCTCTGCCATAAGCGCCGGAACGGATTTTTCATAGACATCCGGTTTTGGTGAGGCAAGATTCGGGAGGTACGGCATGTGGTCAACCGGAATGATGCCGGTTGCCCTGATCTTTGCCCGGTAAGTCTCACAATCATCATCTGATAGTGGCTTGTATCCCCAGCCCCGCGGGTTTCGGGAGAACTGCTGGAAGACATCGCAGCCTGCATCCTTTGCGCGATCTACAGCGAGATCAAGCGAGCCTGCGATTGAAACATGGACACCGACACGAACCAAAGTACACCGTCCGGGTATGCATCTTGGTTCGAATGGGATCTATGATAAGGTTGTGATCGTGCTGATGAACACAGCACCGGGAAGCCAAAAATCGACAATGCAGGAGATCCAAGCCTCTCTGTTGCCTAAGATCCCCGCAGGATTCTTGTTGCCACCAAGCCGGCTGCTACAAGTGCGGTACAGGCACATGCGGGTGATTTGGCAGGTGCCGTTGCTGTGGGAGTTGCACTGCCGGGTGCAACTGCGGAAGGTGTCGGACGTAGAATGAGGGTTCCGGTGCGGGAACCAAACAGGCTGCACTGAACGTCTACCCGGATCTCCGCGCTACTCCCTTTCAGCTGCGGGAGATTGTAGCGATAAGTAAACGATGACCGGTCTGGCTGGCTGATGTAGGATTTGTTAACGAGGATAGTATTACCCTGCCGGACAATGACCTGTTTTACGTAATGCGTGGAGGGATCCTCTACCGGATGTGTGATGGTGACTCCAAGATCACCGGTATTCTCATCATACGTGACCGCAGCATCAGCCGGAGGATGCGCAAGCGCTCATCCGCAGAGCGCTGCGAGGCAGATCATCGCGAGGGTGATGAGCCGGATTATCCGGGAACCTGTCTGAAATCGTATTGTGTCAAGTTGACCACGGTAAGGGAGAGAGGTTCTCTCAATTATCCCGGTATTGCTGACTGAATCGGCTGCCATGTAGGATACTCTGCCGGCCCAATGATAATTATCCTTATCGTGCCGGGCGTTTTCAACAGGAAAAATATAAGTTATCTTCTCATCACGAGAACGAACCCTGCAAGAACGATCGCCCCGATCACTGCAATTGGCAGCGTGCCTGATTTCGTCACAGGCACTGGTATGGAGGCAGGCGGTTGCTGAACACCTGCATTCGTGGTTGCCGGCAATCCGGAACCCGGTGAAGCTGCTGTGGGGTGCGCCTCATCGGGCCTTGTTGTCGTTGCCGTGCGGATATTGGTCTGCGCTGCACTGATCGGTGGCACAATCCTGACGATATAGACCGAGATTGCCTGTGGTCCGGTCATGCCACCTTTGCCCGGGCAGGTGGCAGACAATGCCTCTCCCTTGACAAACGTTACGGCAACACTTGAACCATCATTCCTGCCATTGTAGGTGAACGATTCACCCGGCCTGAGTGAATTTACAAAGACTTCCTTTCCTTCGCTCATTACCTTCACGTTTGCTGACGTGGCTGTGCAGGTAGTGCCCGAACATGCCGTGCAGTCAGGAACGGTGGTTGCATCCAGCGCATAATTGCCGATGAGCGGAGGTAGGATCGTGCCCATATCTCCAATAATATCGGTAATGAACTCTTCATTGGGCCGTGAACCGAACAACTTTGCCAGCGTGATCCATCTCTCACCCGCACCGCCGATACTTGTGGCAACAGCGGTATCACCGGATTTAAAGACCGAAAATGTGGACTCATCGGGTACAATGCCCGTCAGAGCGGATATGCTCATCGGAGTATAGGAACAGAGCGGTGCACCGGTTGCCGGGTAACTGCACCCGTACTGGAGTGGGTTTTCGATCGTGAGAGTATTTTTTGACGGGTTGACGGTCGCCACCGGTCCTTTGACCGTGACTTCCTGCAGTACCGCACCTGTTGGTGCACACACGCAGCACAGAAACATCACTGCAATGATGATAAAAACGCCGGTTTGTTTCATGATCAGGTATTCCCCTTTTTTCGTATAACGACCATCGATGCGGGGGGATAAAAATGGGATCATGCATACCTGAACCATTTTGCCTGATGAGCACCAACCCCATTACCATGCAGGTCACGTTTCTCGGTACAAACGGCTGGTTTGATACCGCAGCCGGTAATACCTGCTCGGTTCTTGTCCAGTCGGATGAGTATGATATCATACTTGACGCTGGGAATGGTATTGCCAAAGCGGACCGGTACATCACCCAGAAAAAACCCGTATTCCTGTTCATCAGTCACCTCCATATCGACCACATCACCGGACTTCACACGCTCGCCAAGTTCAGGTTAAAAAAGGGCCTGCATATCTTCACCCGGAAGGGGAGCGTGACCGATCTCAATGCATTCGTCCGTGAGCCATACACTGTGCCTTTTTCCGATCTACCCTATAAAGTCGATATTATTGAACTGGCTGAGGGCAGGCATGCACTGCCGTTCACGGTTGAGTGCCTCGCGCTCGTCCACCCTGCCCCCTGTTTTGGGTACCGGCTGGAGATTGACGGTAGGGTGATCACCTACTGTACCGATACCGGTGTCTGCGATAACGCAATTGTACTCGGGCGGGAGGCAGATCTCCTCATCACAGAGTGCGGGCTCAAACCCGGCGATGAAAGCCCGGGCTGGCCGCATCTCAATCCCGGGAACGCGATCCATATTGCACGACAGGCACATGCGAAACGTCTTGCTCTCATGCATTTCGGTGCAGAAGTATACCCAACAGTTGAGGAACGGCGCGAGCTTCAGCAGAGGTACGAGAAAGAATGGCCTAACCTTATCATAGCCACCGATGACATGGAACTTATCGTATAACTGGAAAAAATAAGAAAAGTGATCCTATTCTTCCAGCTTTTTCATCAGCCACGCCATGTTGATGCCAAGTGTCTTCATGGTCATCATTCCTTCATCGTCACCGTTTACATCACCAGGGGCAAGTCCGATGCCGATGTTCCAGTAAGACGAGCCCGGGACCACCATCTGGTTGATGAAGAAGAAGTGGTTGAGCGTATCGAATGCATGAATCGCACCCCCGCGGCGCACCGCGATCACTCCGGCCCCAACCTTCCGTTTGAACATATCCTGGTTGGCTTTTGCCACAAATCCAGCCCGGTCGATAAGCGCCTTCATCTCTGCTGATACATCGGTGAAATACGTGGGGGAGGCAAGAATGATCCCGTCTGCCTCCAGCATATTTTCAATACAGTCATTAAGCACATCACCTTTCAGCGCGCACCGCTTGTCCTGGTTCTCAAAACACTTCATGCACGCGATGCAACCCCGAATCTTCTTCCCCGCAAGCTGCACGAGCTCGGTTTTGATCCCTGCTTTTTTTAATTCCTTAAACACTGCATTGACAAGGATCGCTGTGTTCCCATCTTTACGTGCACTCCCGTTGAATGCTACAACCTTCATTTCTCTCACCCTCTTACCGCTATACTAATCCATTTTCCTGTGAACAGATAATAAATTTCGGGACGCGGTTCATCAGATACACCTCTATCATCCTCATGGCACCATCTTAAGAACCCTCACGCCAAATAGAGCAGCGATATGAATACTCGTATACAATTCTCCGATTTTCACCTCTCGCGTGAGATCGGTAAAGCGATAGAAGATATGGGCTTTGAAGAGCCCACACCCATCCAGGCACTCACAATCCCCCTCATCCAGTCCGGGCGTGATGTGACCGCCCAGGCACAGACAGGTACCGGTAAGACAGCCGCGTTCGGCATTCCCCTTATTGAGAAGATTGATGCATCACATCGTACAGTCCAGGCAATTGTTCTTTGTCCAACCCGCGAACTCGCGATCCAGATAGCAGAGGAGTTCTCTGAACTCCTCACGCATTTCCCGCGTATCACGGTTCTTCCGGTCTATGGCGGACAGCCAATCGACCGCCAGCTGCGGGCACTCCATTCCGGTGTCCATATCGTAATTGGCACACCGGGACGGGTGATGGACCATCTCAGGCGCCGAACACTCTCTCTCGATGCGGTATCAACCGTAGTCCTTGACGAAGCTGACCAGATGCTTGACATGGGATTCCGTGACGATATCGAACTGATCTTAAAAAAAATCCCACAAAAACGTCAAACTCTCCTCTTCTCAGCGACAATTCCGCAACCGATTATCGAGATCTCCAAACGTTTCATGAACAAACCCGAGTTTGTCAAGGTGGAGTACGCTGAACTGACCGTGCCACAGACAGAGCAATCGTATATCGAGGTCAAAGAGCGCGAAAAACTCGACGTGCTCTGCCGGTTGATCGATATCGCCGACCCGCACCTGTCGATCATCTTCTGCAACACCAAGCGCAGGGCAGAGGAGCTCGCCGGGAAGGTAAAGGCACGCGGATACCGGGCCGAAGAACTCCATGGGGACCTGAAACAGTCGCAGCGCGACCGGGTGATGGGGGGATTCCGGAAAGGTACCATCGAGATCCTGATCGCAACCGATGTCGCAGCACGCGGAATTGACGTTGAAGATGTCGACATGGTCATCAACTTCGATGTCCCGCAGGATGTGGAATACTATGTCCACCGTATCGGCCGGACTGGCAGGGCCGGGAAGAGCGGCAGGGCAGTGACCTTTGTCGCACCCAAGGATTTTACCAAACTCCGGGAGATCCAGCATTACGCAAAAATCCAGATCCCCCGCATGCCCATACCAACACAGAGTGATGTGGCAGAAACACGTACCCGCACGATGCTTGAAAAGGTACGTGAGATCATAAAAGCGGGAGGGATGGAGACCTATATCCGCATCATCGAACAGGAGACCGAAGGTGACCTCAGTACCATTGATATCGCTGCTGCGCTCCTCAAGTTACAGATGGAACAGGGCACTGAAGAGGCACCCGAAAAACGCGAAGAGGTGGATTTTGCTGATACAGGTGCAGAACCCGGTATGGTCAGGTTCTTTTTGGGAGTGGGCAGGATTCACAAAGTCGCGCCAAAAGACATCGTAGGGGCGATTGCAGGTGAAACGGGGATTCCCGGAAAGGCCATCGGGGCGATCCGGATCCTTGACTCTTACTCCTTTGTCGAGATACCCCGTGAACACGCGACCGAAGTGTATTCCATCATGAAAGAGCGGACGATCCGTAATCAGCCGACCGGGATCGAACCGGCATCCGGGAAACGGGCATAACCCCGCATCCCTCATTTTTTTTCTGATTTTATCCTCTCCCACCGCAATAGATTATCCGTTCAGGGTATTATGCCAAATCCTGTTTTTACCATTGAACACAACCATAAAATACCCACCCGGGTAACTATCCGGTATGAACAAGTCGTTTTTTATTGCATCTGCAGGTTTGCTCTGCATCGTGCTCGTCCTTGCAGCCGGATGCACACAACCTGCAACGCCCCCGACAACACCGGCACCAACAACGATTGTAACAACCGCCACTCCTGCACCAACGCCCGCACCAACATCGGTTTCCTCAACGCCCGGACCTACGCAAACCCTGCCCGACATGTGGAGCCTGGATGTCCAGATAGAAGGCAACGGTGTATCAATTGACCCGCAGATCATAACTACCGTCCGTGGCGGCAAAGGGCTCAACTTTATCCTGCAGGTTGATGTCAGGGTTACCAGGCCTGACGGTATCATTGAAAACGGTATAATTGCCAAGCCGCTCTCTGTCGGAAAATCTGTATCTTTACCGATTACATCTCAAATGGGAAATATTAACAGAGTCGAGGTCTGGGCAACGAATCCTCAAGGAGAGAAAGTAAAGATCTTCGATGATTACGTACCGTTCAGGACTTACAACCTAACTTTGCCAGTTTGATCCCAATAGATGCAGAAGGTGCAACCTCTCGCAAACAATTTTTTGTCAGGGAAACCAATTTGCCAGTTCAGTAATTTATCACAAATGACCGCATGAAACTCCCCA
>Ga0315284_10004918_pt1 | contig 18990 bp, 15 predicted proteins | sample YL17G09_16_MG_FD_203696 | JGI IMG/M metagenome (GOLD analysis project Ga0315284, IMG submission 203696) | Sediment microbial communities from Yellowstone Lake, YNP, Wyoming, USA - YL17G09_16 | ecosystem: Environmental > Aquatic > Freshwater > Lake > Sediment | place: USA: Wyoming | collected... | reverse complement strand
TGCAACACCAGTTTACATCATTCCGACAGGCTTGCGATCACAAGGTTGAAGACAAACAGCTCGAATGCGGCGATTGCAGGCTGTTCATTTCCGAAGAGCAGTTCATCAGCGCGCGCAGCAACTGGGGAACCTGCCCTTATCACTCCCACGCTTTCGTCAAATACCGGCGTGCGTGCTACTCCTTCGAGAAGCGCGAAACCAAGGATTCCTAAGAGCAGCCACAAAGCAAACGAAATAGCAGATTCACGTCCTTCGTGGCTGCTTTTGTTTTTCCGACTGTGTTCCCGCCGGCTTCATTTCGGGTCCGCAATGGCGGCTGCGACGATATTCGCGATCAAGGCCCTCAGGCGCGTTACGTCGCCTTTGCCGTCAGGATGCACGCGATTGGCCAGGATGACGACGAATGTGCCGGTCGGAGGATGGATCCACAATGAGGTGCCGGTGAATCCCGTGTGACCGTAGCCGGTGCCAAAGAGATCGCCGCGAGGAGAAGAATAGGATGTGTCGATATCCCAACCGAAGCCGCGCACGGGTGCGCCCGCAGGCGACTGAGGGCTGGTCATCGCCTGAACGGTGAGAGGCGAGAGCAAAGGCTTGCCCTGGAAGCTGCCCTGATCCAGAAGCATCTGGGCGTAGATCGCGATATCCCGGGCCGTCGAAAACAGGCCCGCATGCCCTGCGACTCCACCCATGCGCCATGCCGTCGGATCATGAACTTCACCGCGCAGCATCTGAGGGGCGGATGCCGGGGCGTTTCCCTTCAGATACTGCAGCGAGCGGTCCCGCGATTCCGTGGGAGCAATTCTCGCGAGCCAGCTTGCCGGCGGATTGAATGTTGTTTCGGACATTCCGAGCGGCTGGTACAGGTACTGCTGGACGAAGGATTCCAGGCCTTTGCCGCTGATCGCCCTGACGATTTCTCCGAGGGCAATAAAATTGAGATCGGAATACACGAATTCCTTTCCCGGCATCTTTGCGGCAATATTCCAGAGCTCCTCCAGGGCCGTCTCGCGTCCCATCCAGGCTTTGGACAGATCAAAATCCGGAGGCAGCCCGGAGTAATGGATCAGCAAATGCCGGACTGTAATGTCGTCCTTGCCTCCGCCGATGAAAAGTGGAAGGTAGCGTTTCACGCGGTCTCCGATGCGCAACTGCCCATTCTGGGTCAAAAGCATGATGGCGGGTGTCGTGGCCACCACTTTCGTGAGCGAGGCCATGTCGAAAATCGTATCCTTGGTCATCGGCTCGCTTTGCGGCTGGAGTGCCCGCATGCCGAAGGCCTTCCAATATCCGATCTTACCGTGGCGCGCAACCAGCACGACGGCGCCTGGAGCCTCGTGCGCCTGGATGGAAGCGGCAACCGCGTCGTCAATGCGGCTCAACTGCGCCGCGCGTAAGCCGATCGTATCTGGGGCAACCTCGGGGAGGCCGCGTTTATCCTGAGGAGCGCCCTGGAGCGCCAGGCAACCTGAGAACAGACATGCCAGGAAAGTTCGACAGATCACTGGGTATCCCCCGCGAAAAAGTAGGATCGATTATAGCAACCGGAAAAAACAAAAGCAGCCACGAATGACATGTCGTGGCAGATGGCCGCAACCAAATTGGAGAAGTCAGAAGCCAGAATGAACTACGCCGCTGTCTGGGGCGGCCGCCCCGGACGCGAAAGAACTCCGACCAACTGGTTTTTCTTCTGACTTCTGTCTTCTGTCTTCGCTCGCCGGAGGGCAAATCCGTTCCCACCTGGCATGGATGTGTACCTACTACCTACAGATGAGTTCTTGCCGGCAGGCAAAGGATTTGAAATGTCCGCTTCTCATGACCTCAGACCTCCGATGGAGACGACAGGGTCGGAGGTCTGAGGTCGGATGTCGGGGGTCGCTCTCGATTGCGGCTATGCCGCGCCGTGTCATTCGTGGCTGCTTTTGTTTTTGCGATTGGGTGATACAATCCCGGCGGGGGTAATCATGAGCGAATTTCGCGGTGTTGATTTCTACCAGGCGGATGATCTTCTGACCGACGAAGAAAAAATGGTGCGCGCCACCGTTCGGGCTTTCGTGGACGACAGGATCCTGCCCATCATCGATGCGCATTTTGAAAATGCGACCTTTCCCATGCACCTGGTGCCGGAAATGGCCGGCATCGGCCTCTTGGGGGCCAATCTTCCCGAAGAATACGGTTGTGCGGGTGTAAAGGATGTTGCCTACGGCTTGATGATGCAGGAACTCGAACGAGGGGATAGCGGGCTGCGCAGCTTTGCCTCCGTGCAGGGTTCTCTGGTCATGTATCCGATCTTCACCTTCGGCTCGGAAACACAGCGGCGCCACTGGCTGCCCAAGCTGGCACGAGGCGAAGCGATCGGCTGCTTCGGCCTGACGGAACCGGATCACGGATCGGATCCCGGCGGCATGACCACCCGCGCCGTTCGGAACAACAATGGCTGGGTTTTGAACGGCGCCAAGTCATGGATTACCAACGGCACCATCGCCGATGTGGCAGTCGTTTGGGCGAAGCTGGACGGCGAAGTGCGAGGATTTCTGGTCGAGAAGGGCGCGCGCGGATTCACCGCTCCCGAAATCAAACACAAATTGTCGCTGAGAGCCTCCGTTACCTCACAGCTTGTCTTTGAGGATTGCTGGCTTCCCGAGGAAAACCTGCTGCCGGGCACACAGGGGCTCAAATCCGCCCTGATGTGCTTGAATCAGGCTCGCTACGGAATCGCCTGGGGCGCTCTCGGAGCTGCCATGGCTTGCTATCACACGGCCCTGGAATACTCTAAGACCAGACTCCAATTCGATCGTCCGATCGCCAGCTTTCAGCTGGTACAGGAAAAACTGGCCTACATGCTGACCGAAATCACCAAGGGACAACTGCTCGCGCTCCAGCTCGGCCGGCTCAAGGAGGCGCGCCGGTTGCATTTCGCACAAACCTCGCTGGCGAAACGCAACAATGTCGCCATTGCGCTCGAATGCGCACGCTTGGCGCGCGAAATACTCGGCGCTAACGGGATCAGCCTGGAGTTTCCCGTAATGCGTCACATGTGCAATCTGGAATCCGTCAAGACCTACGAAGGCACCCATGACATCCACACCCTAATCGTGGGTCAGGCCATCACCGGCATCGAAGCCTTCTCCTGAGGAAGATCGAAGCTGTCACCGATTTTCCGATGGTGCACCCCCTGTGGCAGGGCGAGATAGCCGAGGAGAGCGAACAGAGCCGCGCGCGTCAGCAAGCGGACATTTGAATTCCATGCCCATGTCCTTTCCCCAAATTCCTAATATCAACAGAATCCTCCGCTCAATCCTCCCGGCATCCAGTTAGACATGTAGGCAGAAAAAGGAGCCACGATGCCACCTCCCGTTTTCCCCAAAGCCTACCTAATCACCTTCGCCACCTACGGGACACGACTCCCCGGCAATCCAAAAGGTTGGGTCGACCGACGCGAGAACCAGTTCGGAACGTCGTTCCCGACTGCAAGGAAGTGCCTGGAAACGAAAATGGAAACTGACATGCGCTATCCGCCCTATGAACTCGACGCTTTGGGCCGTCCAATTGTGCTCGCAGCAATTCAGGAAGCCTGCGCATATCGAGGCTGGGTTCTTGAAGCGGCGCATGTCCGAACAAAGCATAGTCACTGCGCAATCGGAGCGCAGGCGAACCCTGAATTCGTATTGGACACGTTGAAGTCCTACGCCAGTCGCAAGCTGAATCGGGCAGGATTTGAGCCGCGGAGAACCAAGCGTTGGGCGCGCCATGGGAGCACGAAATATCTTTGGTCGGAAGCGAATGTCGAAGGGGCGATCCAATATGTTGTCGAGGAACAGGGGGAACCTATGGCTGTGTTTAGTACGAAGAGTGGCAAGAGGCAAAATACCAAATCGGAATTGGATTGATGGGATCAGAGTTCAAATGCCCGCTTGCTGACGCGCGCGGCTCCGTTTGCTGCTTGCGGTCACCAGGCGTGCGGCCAGATTGCCCGTCGGCATATTTTCACAGCTTCCTGTCCCCGATTTTTTTCCTGTAAATCCGGTCGTACAACTCCACATATTTCTGCGCGGATTCCTTCCAGGACCAGCGCTGCAACATATCTCTGACCACCAGGCGATGCCAGCGCTCGGAGTCTGCATGTACGACCAGGGCACGTTCGATTGCCGACAACATGTCGGAGGCCGAGTAATTCTGGAAGACAAAACCTGTCCCGCTGCCGCTTGCGAGATCGTAGTCTGTGATGGTGTCGGCAAGCCCGCCGGTTGATCTCACGATCGGGACCGTCCCATAACGCAGACTATAGAGCTGGTTGAGCCCGCAGGGCTCGTATTTTGAAGGCATCAGGAACATGCTGGCACCCGCCTCGATCTGGTGGGCCAGACGATTGTCGAAGCCGAGTTTGACCGCAAACTTTTCAGGATAGCGGGCGGCGATATCTTCGAACAGCTCGTGGTATTTAGGCTGGCCGGTTCCCAGAACAACCATTTGCAGATCATGTGCGGCAATAGTCTCGATGGCCTCTCCGATGAGATCGAAACCCTTCTGATCTGCCAGGCGGGAGATGATGCCGATCAGAGGAATTCGGCCCTTGCGCCTGGGCAGCTTCATGGTTTGCAGCAGGGCGGCCTTGCATGCAGCCTTGCCCGTGAGATCCTGTGCGGTATAACGCTCAGGAATCAACGGATCGGTTTCCGGATTCCACTCATCATAGTCGATGCCATTCACGATCCCATACAGGTCGTTTTCCCTGCTCTCCAGAATGCCTTCCAAACCACAGCCGTACTCAGGCCCGGACTGGATTTCACGCGCGTAAGTTGCGCTCACGGTGCTGATCAGGCTGGCGGTCATAATGCCGATTTTCATGAAATTCACCTTGCCCCAGAACTCGAAGGGGGAAGATGGCGTGAAGTGGCCGGCATCGATTCCCGCCCAGGCCAAGGCTTCCTTTTCGTACAAGCCCTGGTAGGCCATATTGTGGATGGTGAAAAGGCATCCAGTGCGTTGGAAGAAAGGATCATCGTGATAGACCGTGCTCAACAGCCCGGGAATCAGCGCAGTCTGAGAATCGTGGCAGTGGATCACATCCACGGGCCGAGCCAGTCGCCGCAGCAGTTCGAGGCCTGCCTTGGCATAGAAGGCAAGGCGCTGGTCGTTATCGGTGTATCCTTTCTTGGTGGCCGGGTTATCGTAAACACCCTCCCGTGAAAAATATCCTCCCCCGCCGAGGAAGAACACTTCCACCCCCGTTCCCGGCATGGTTGTCTGGAGGACCTCGACAGGCACGGCCTGCGATCCCATCGGAACCTCAAAAGGGGCAATGGATGCACATGGGCGAATGCCGAACTTCTCTCGTGCGATGACCTGATATGCAGGGAGCACGACGGACACTCGGGTGCCCAGCCTCTCCAGGACCCTTGGCAGCGCGCCGACAACATCCGCCAACCCGCCGACCTTGACATAGGGGGCGGCCTCAGCCGCGAACATCACAACGTGCTTGTGATCCTGATTTATCATGGGCCTCCTTCGAGGACTTGTTCGCGCGGCCCGCTACACGGGCGGCGCAAGAACATTTAGAGCTCTACTTCCCGGAGGTATTTGGCCGCTTCTTCCGGCGCGGTGGGATTGATGTAAAAACCGGTTCCCCACTCAAAGCCGGCGATACGGGTCAGGCGAGGCATGATCTCGATATGCCAGTGGTAGTCGACCTCAATGGTATCCCAATACGCAGTGCGCTTGGGGATTACCCTCACGTTGGGAATCGTGTGTATCAAGAAATTAAAGGGGGGATCATTAAGGCACTTCTTGATTCTCAGCAGGGCTTCCTTAAGTGCCAGGGCAAGCTCGTGGATCATGCCGTCGCTGATCTCGGCGAAGCTGTGATGGTGACGCCTGGGAGCCAGGAAAAGCTCGAACGGGAAGCGCGAGGCATAGGGTGCGATGGCAACGATACGATCGTTCGCCAGCACAATTCGCTCCCCTGATTCCACCTCCTGTTCAATGACATCGCAGAAGAGGCAGCGTTCCTTGTAGCGATAGTGCTCCCGTGCGGCAGACAGCTCCTCTGCCAGCGTCAGGGGCGTCACGGGCGTGGCGATGATCTGAGTGTGCGGGTGCGAGAGGGAAGCGCCGGCGGCGGCGCCGTAATTCTTGAAAATCAGGATGTACTTGAAGCGGAAGTCGCGCAACAGGTCGATCAGGCGCTCGCGATACATCCAGAGCACCTTCTTGAGATCTTCGACCGGCATGTCGGCCATCCCGAGCTCGTGGTCGGGTGTTTCGATGATGACTTCGTGCGCACCCACGCCGTTCATCCGGTCGTGAATGCCGATCCCTTTTCGGTCCAGGTCTCCCTCAATCCGCAATGCCGGGAATTTGTTCGGAACCACGCGCACCTGCCAGCCGGGAGAGTTCGGCCCCCGCCCGTGGCGGCCGAGAGCGGCAATCTCCGGTGGCGTTTTGCTCTCATTCCCTTCGCAAAAAGGGCAGAAGCCGCCAGTCGAGGGAGCTTCCAGCCGTGGAAAATCATCGGGCCGGCGGCCGCGTTCGGAGGCAATAATAACCCAGCGTTTCTGGATTGGATCGTGACGTAATTCTGGCATAGTTCCATCGCGTATCGGCCGGCGTCAGGTTTCCTTAGGGTGGAAAACCCGAGACGCCAGGCCATGAATAATCAATTCCAAAGTCCTACACTGCGGGCTGATCCTAACATTCCTTCCCCGCCAATTCAACGATACAGGGGAGCAGCCATTCAGCGAGTGCAAACTCACAGGTTATCGGCGCACTCTGCGATAAGGCCTTTTCGTTGCGGCTATGGCTATTCGTGTCATTCGCGGCTGCTTTCAGCTTGTATTGTCTGAATCACAGATTCTTGGCTGCTTTTGTTTTATCAACGCCTGGGGCAGTGGTATTTTGTTGGGGATGATCATGAAATCGACCGGTATGCGGCTTGGCCTGCACCTCGGCTTCCTTGCTTTGCCCCCGGCCCTGCACCTGAAGCTGGCCCAGGAGGCGGATCGCCTGGGATACCATTCCCTCTGGACGGCCGAAGCCTGGGGATCGGACTGCATCACGCCACTGACCTGGCTGGCGGCCAAAACCGAACGGATCCATGTCGGCACTGCCGTGATGCAAATACCCGCTCGCACTCCCACCAACGCGGCCATGATCGCAGCGACCCTTGATTTCCTGACCGGGGGCCGGATGCTCCTGGGTCTTGGGGTCTCCGGACCGCAAGTGGTGGAAGGATGGTACGGCGTGCCTTACGGCAAGCCTCTTGGGCGAACTCGGGAGTATGTCGAAATCGTCCGGACCGTTCTTGCCCGCCGGCAACCCCTGGAGCACCACGGCGATCATTACGATATCCCCGTTTCCGGAGGGTCCGGCCTGGGCAAGCCGCTGAAGCTGATGTTCCGTCCCCTGCGCGCGGATCTCCCGATCTACCTGGCCGCGATCGGTCCGAAAAATGTGGCGCTTGCAGCCGAGATCGCGGATGGCTGGCTGCCGATCTTCTTTGCGCCCGAACGCTTCTCCGTTTTTCGCCAGTCTCTCGAGGAAGGATTCTCGCGCGCGACCAGGGATCGCAAGGAATTTGATATCGCGCCCATGGTGGAAATCCGATTGGGGAACGATATCGCCGCATGCCGGGATGCGGTCAAGCCGACACTGGCGCTTTACATCGGCGGCATGGGCGCGAAGGGGCGGAATTTCTACTTCAACCTCGCCTGCCGCTACGGCTACGAAGATGCCGCCCACAAAATCCAGGATGCGTTCCTCGATGGGAGACGCGAAGCAGCGATCGCCGCTGTTCCGGACGCGCTGGTCGATGAGGTCGCTTTGTGCGGACCCCGCGAAAGAATAAGAGAACGGCTCGAAATCTGGCGCGCCTGCGGCGTCACGACGCTCATTTGCGCAACTCCCGACATCGAGGCGGTGCGGGTAATGGCAGAACTGGTCTGAGGCGCATTTCTAGTGCGGCAAATCACACATTGATGTATATTCCAAGCGACCAGCGTTTTCCAGATAGGTTTTTGGCATATTCCCAGGGGTAAGCGCGCAGGCATTTGTGAGAGCGGGGTAGAACCTCCAGCCGGATGGCAGACCTGCGCGTGACCCACAGTTTCGGACTTTATCGAGGCGAGCAATAGGCCTCCAGTTTCGGCCCAGGTTGAAGGGGGTTTCATGCACAAGGGCCGTTTCAGAATTGTAGCCGGTGCCGTGGCGTGTTGTCTGGCCTTGGCATTTTGTCCGCAGGTGCGGGGCCAGGACGAGCGAATCGTCACTAAGGAAGAAGTCAACAAGGCCGCACAGCCCGGTTGGCTTCTGCCTTTCCGCATTATCTCCTTGCCTCACCGCGCGATCTCCTACGGAATGGAACACGGCCTGATCTCCGTGGAGAAAAGATATCTTCGCGAGCGCTGGCAGAGGTATCTCGACGCTCTGCGCCAACACGGGATCCTGCCTGTATTCGGAGGAACGGGAGAAGAAACCGGATTGGGCGGCGGCCTCACTTACTGGGCCGGACAGGAAAAGCCCAGTCAATTCCGCCTGGATCTGAACATTACGACCGTAAACTACGAAGAATGCTCTTTATCATTCGAACAAGCGCTGGGACCGACTAAGCTTTTCCTTGAGGGTTCTTACCAATGGCGGCCGCGGGAAAATTTCCATGGGTTGGGACACGCGTCGCTGGCGGGCCAGAGAACCAGTTTTGCGTTGCGTCAGACCTGGAGCGGGGTGCGCTATGAAGTAGCTCCCACCGGATGGTTCCAAGCCGGCACCGAATACAGGTGGGCCTGGCTGGAGGCGCTGCCGGGCACAAACCCCGTCATCTCCACGCCCGACGTTTATTTCCCAAATCTGCCCGGTTATAGAACCCAGACCAGATTGCAGAGCACAGGAGTCTATCTGTCCTTGAACGGGATTCCAGGTGAATACCGCCTGGGAGGCTCACTTCATTTGGGCGCTTCCTACCAGCAGGGTCAGGGCAAAAACAAACTCCTCAAGTATTACAGCTATGAAATCCGGATGGAGGGGCGCCTGCCGATCGCTTCGGGGCGCAGCGCGTTCGTCGGGCAGGCGAACCTCGAGTTCAATCGCCGAAGCAGCGGCAGTGATCCGATTCCATTCTATCTCTTGCCGCGCATCGGCGGATCCTCGACACTGCGCGGCTTCCGCCTGGATCGCTTTTATGGGACCAACCTTTTTCTGCTCTCCCTGGAATACCGCTACCGCCTGCACCCCAACATCCAGGCAATACCGTTTTTCGATGAAGGGCAGATATTCGATCAATCCGCGGATTTGAGCTGGCTGAACTGGCACAGAAACTATGGCCTGGCGTTCCGCTACCGCGCCGGCGTTGCCAAGGGTACGGTAGTGCGCATCGAGCTCGGCCATAGCAGCGAAGGCTTTCAATTCCATCTCAGTTTCGGCGACCGGCCGCAGCCGCCTTTGCGCGGCCCGATTCGCTGGGGAGCGTACAAGAAATGAAAGCGCGCAGGCTGTTGATCCTGCTTCTGGCGGTGTTATTGCCCGCAACCCTCTCCGCGGGGCGGAAGCTCAGGCTCCGTCCTCCGCTCCAGGTCGATCGCGATCAATCTCCGATAGCCCAGCCCAGGGAGCGCAACGTCTCGGAAATCTATGCCATCGTATACAACTCGTGGCTGCGCCACCTGAGCCCGGAATACAAGCTGTCTCACGCCGCCGATCCCGGGGCGTTGAACGTGAACGCATGGGACGAAGTTCCAAACTCCAGCTGGTTTGCGCAGCGGAATGGGTTGCGAACCCTCTCGTTCGCCGACATGGCAACGGGCCTCAACGCAGAGGGCGCAGACCCGAAATCCGGAACCTGGACGGTCACCAAGATCGGGGACGAAGGCTACACGCCAAAGATCGATGTGCTCGATCCGGAGGGTCGCAAGTATGTGTTGAAATTCGATCTTCCCGCGGCTCTCGAACGCAACTCGGCGGCCGAGCGAATCTGCACGCTCGTCATGCACGCGGCCGGATATAACGTCCCCCACAACAGCATCGCCTATTTCCGGCGCGAGGACCTGAAACTGGGAGTGGATGCCAAGTTTACCAACTCAGTCGGAGCCAAGCAGCCGCTTACGCCCACGATCTTTGAATCCCTCATTCAAAAACTCAAGCCCCTTGCGGATGGCAGGTATCGCGGATTGGCAAGTCTCTACCTTTCCGGCAAACCGGTCGGGCGCTTCGTTTATATCGGACGGCGGAAAGACGATCCCAACGACATCATTCCACACGAACTGCGGCGCGAACTGCGCGGATTCCGGGTGATCGCCTCCTGGATCAACCATGTCGATGTCGGCGACAAGAATGCTTTGGATGTTTTCATTGCCGGCAAGGACAAAAACGGGTACGTGCGGCATTACCTGCTCGACTTCGGATCCACCATGGGCAGCGGAGACTTCGTCAACGGCCCCTACCGCGTCGGCCACGAATACATCTTCGACGGGTCTGCGATGGGCAGGTCTTTCTTCACGCTCGGCGCCTGGCGCCGGCCCTGGGATATGCAAGGCAGGATTCAACACCAGGAAGTAGGATACTTCCAGGCGGAGCTCTTCGACCCCGCCACCTGGAAACCCAACTATCCCAACCTCGCCTTCGAGCAGATGGACGACGCCGATGGGTACTGGGGCGCAAAGATTGTCACCGCCTTTACCGACGATACGATTTTGTATCTGGCACGGTCCGGCGAGTACAGCCGTCCCGAAGTCACGCAATATGTCGCCGATGTGCTCAAGAAACGGCGTGACGCGATCGGCCGCCACTGGTTCAGCCGGGTCACTCCGCTCGAGGAATTTGCATTATCGCAGGATGGCGCCAACTTCCGGCTGTCGTTCCGGGACCTGGCGCTGGAACGCGGCTATGAACGCGCGGAGAATCGCATTTGCCGCTTCTGGCTCGAAAACGCCGATGGGAAAAAACTGACGGCCGACCAGAATGCACCGCCCGGCCAAAAGTATCTGGAGCTGTCGGGCGAGGTATTGTCGAAGATCGGCCGGGTAAAACTCCAAGCGGACCGCTACGGGCGCCTTGCGGCAGCGCGTCTGGTCATTGAAACCAACGGCCGCGGCAGCGCCCGCGCGCTTCCGGTGGAAGTTATTTTGGGCTACACCGGCAATGGATCCCGCCTCGAAGTTCTGGGCTGGTATCACGCCCCGCATCAATGAACTCAATTTTCACCAGAATTTCCTGCCGTTTCCTTCGCATTGATCCCCAAAGTGCTCAAGCGAGTTTCTTCAACGAATCGAGAATCCGGGTTACTTCCCCTTCGTGGTTGCATATATGGAATGAGACCCGGATGCAGTTGACGCCGCCTTCAGTGACGCTGCGGGCGCGAATGCGGTCTTTCCCGAGGTGCTCATTGATTTTTGCATAATCATAGGCCTTCATGCGGAAGCTGATCATTGCGGTGCGGCAGGTTTCTTCCTGGGGTGACACGATCTCCACGCCGTTCATCCCCTGCAGGCCCGTGTAAAATTTCTCTGCCAGGGCTCGATTGTGCTGCCAGATGCGTTCGGGCCCGATCGTCCGGATAAAATCAAGGGCTGTCCCCAATCCGTAGAAGAGCGCGTCGTTCTGGGTGCCGTACTCGTAGCGCTGCACCGTCGGAAACAGCACAAACTCGTTTTTCCCGATGTCGTTGCGCTGGGAGCTACTGGCGCCGACTGTGCCCGGCCGCAGTGTTTCCAACATTTCCTTGCGCACATAGATAAAGCCCGTGCGCTTCGGTCCCATGACCCACTTGTGAGTGCTGCAGGCGTAAAAGTCGACACCGCAGTCGACGATATCAAACGGCACGCAAATGGGGGCCTGGGCGCCGTCCAGGGCAAACCAGATATTGCGCGCGCGCGCCAGCGCACTGATCTCTTTTGCCGGGAAGCGTTGCCCTGTAGTGCAGGTGACATGGCTGACGAAGATCAGGCGGGTCCGGTCGTTGATCAGCTTGGAGATCCGCTCCACGTTGCCCAGGCCGCTCTGCAGGTCGGGTTCAAAGAGGCGGATGACGATGCCGGTTGTCTGCATGCGGTTGAGCAGCGCGCTGTTGAGGGCCACATGTTCGTGGGTTGTGGTGATGACCTCGTCACCCTTCTTGAGGGGCAGGCCGTTGACGATCATATTAATGCCTTCGGTGGCGCAGCTGATCAACCCCAGGTCTTCCTTGCGGCAGGTCTTCCCCAGCACCGACGCAAGCTTCTCTTTCACAACCGACCATAGTTTTTCGTCATGGCCGGCGGACGGGGCACGCTCTTCGCTTCGGGTCCATTCCCAAAAGCTGTTCAGCACCGGCAGCGGACAAGAACCGAGCCCACCGAAATTCAAATAGGTCCATTCGGGGTCCAGGACGAACTGATCGCGCACCAGTTTCCAGAATTCCTCCTCATTGCCGGCCGCGGCTCCCTTCAAAGCACCCTGCAAAGTTGACGGCAGGCCTTCGTATGCAACGGTGAGGCTGCCGACGACCGCTGCCATCCTCTTCAAAAACTCTTTACGATTCATAGCTATGTCTCCGGAGATAGGACGGTCTTCTGCTGATGCCGGGTAAGGCCGCCGATTATTAAGGTTGGGTATCCGGCTGATAAAGTAGGATTGCCGGATCGATAGGAATGCCTGATGCACTGGCGCCATTGCTCGCAGATCATCGCAGCACCTCGAATTGCGCGCGATCGTTACAGGTAGCAGGAAGTCGAGAGTGGCGATCCAATGAGGCGCAGATTTCGCTCGACTGGAATTCTGCCGCACAAAAAGATTGCCGGCACGACTATGTTTGTATCCCTCTCTGCCCTTCAGAGCAACCAAATTTCGTCTTTTTGAATTCAGTCGCGCCTTTCGATCCGGAACCAATCAATGTCTGCATGACCGGTCTCTGTGGCGCCGGCCGGCGCGAGCGCGAACACCCCGATCCGTGCTCCGACCCAGGCGCCTTTCCGCGCCTGGAAGGGGCTGCCGATCTCCTTGAAGGTCTTGCCGTCGGTGCTGATGCTGAAACGGCATATGGCGCCTTCGCTCACGTCCACGCGCAGGTCAACCGGCCCGATTGTGCCCACAAGATCAGCGGCTTGGTCCAGTTCGCGACCGCCTTTGTCCGCATCGATGCATGTGGATCTAACCACGTAAAGGCGGCCGTCGTCGCTCGGGAAGAGCGCAAGGTAACTATAATTCAGTCCGAAGACGACGATGCCTGTGTGCTCGCCATACTTCGGCTTGAGGTCGAAGCGCGCGGTAGCGCAGAAGGTCCTCGCAGGGAATTTCTGCAGAAGCAGATTGGGCACATCCCACAGCCGGTAATTTGCCGATGGCACGGCGTGCAGCCGCAACCAGCCGGGGCGCGCTCCCAAGTCCCACCAACCGCGCTGGTGGTTCGCTGCCCATTGCCATTGAAGCCCGAACGCCGGCGCACTGAATTCGTCGCCGGTCTGGGGCACCTCGATGGTGCCCGACGTGCCGGCGTTCGGTTTCTTTCCGCCCGGTACCGGTTCCCCTATGCCGTCGCCGTCCGGGTCATTTCCGATCACCGGCCAGTCGTCATGCCACGTCATAGGCTGCAGGTGGATGATGCGTCCATACGCATCTGCATCCTGGAAGTGAACGAACCATGACTGGCCGCGGGCCGTTTCGACCCAGCCGCCCTGGTGTGGGCCGTTGATTGCGGTTTTGCCCTGTTGCATGACGATGCGATCCTGGTAGGGCCCGAACACACTCTGCGCGCGCAGCGCTACCTGCCAGCCGGTTGCGACGCCGCCGGCAGGGGCGAAGATGTAGTAGTAACCATTCCGCTTGTAGAACTTGGGCCCCTCGACCGTAGGGTGCTTGTCCCTGCCTTCGAAGACGGGCCGGCCCTCGTCCAGGATGCGCCTCCCGTCAGGACTCATGCGGCACACGGTCAGCACACCGTTGAATCCGGCGCGGCTCTTTGCCCATGCGTGCACGAGGTATGCCTGGCCGTCGTTATCCCAAAGCGGGCATGGATCGATCCAGCCCTTTGCCTCGTGCACGAGAAACAGCGGATCCCAAGGCCCTTCCGGATTTACCGCCGACGACATGAAAATCCCCAGATCAGGGTCGCCATAATAAACGTAGAACCGGGCGGCATGCTCGCGGAGACTCGGCGCCCAGACACCTTTGCCGTGCTGCGGCGCATCGAACACGGGTGCCGGAAGGTTCTCGCTCACGTGCCCGACAATGCGCCAGTTCACGAGGTCGGGAGACCGGAGGACAGGAAGAGCGGGCGTCGAGATAAAACTGGACGACACAAGATAGAAATACCGGCCCGCGCGCACGACATCCGGATCGGAGTAGTCGGCATAGATGACTGGATTACGATATGTCCCATCGCCGTTGTCCGGAACCCAGGAAGCCACATGCGATCCGGATGCCTGGATGACGACGAAGGCTAATAACGACGCTATCAGAGTTCGCATCATTTTCCTCTCCGGCAGGCCAGCTGCGACCAGCCCGGGCGCAGCCTTTAGGGCTCGCGCAAGAATAATTTGGCATTTTGCTGCGGCTCCAATGCCCAATTGAATCACAACCAGGCAAGAGCGATCGTCCGCTAAGCCTGGGAGCCGCAGCCCTTCGGGGCGCGGCGGCGGGCGGGCATCTGCGGCGTTGCCGCTCCTCGATGATGTCATCACATCGCCTGCGTCGCGGCGCCTTGCATCTGCCCACCCGGCGCTCGCGCCAAAATGCCAACTTATTCTTGCGCGAACCCTCAGGCAAGGATGATGGCCGCCTCCTGCTTCGAAAATAGAACCTGGCAGGGCGGGCTGAAGCCTGCCGCCACTGGATTAAGAATAAAGGGCTGCGAAGAACAGCAGCATGATCTTATGCGTTGTGGCCGCGGGCTTTAGCCCGCGCATTGGCACACCCCAGTCATTCATTTTCATGCACCTGGGTGCGCCCCCGGCGCATCGGAGACTATGGTGAAACTCCATTCTACTTGAATTCAATGCCGGGTTCGCAAAAGTTCGTGTCATTCGTGGCTGCTTTTGGCTTGTACCGTCTAAATCACGGTTTCGAGATAGCGAATATTTTTCTTCCGGGGCGGTATGGTTTACAATTCAATCCCATGCATATACCGGACGGATTTCTTACCAATCGGATGGCGCTGACCCTGGACGCTTTGTCCGGCGTGAGCATTCTCTTTGCCGCCCGGCGCCTGAAGCTGGAGCTCAGCGCGCGCATGATCCCGATCATGGGTGTGCTCTCGGCCTTCATTTTTGCCGCGCAAATGCTTAATTTCCCGGTGTTTGGCGGAACCTCAGGCCATCTTCTCGGAGGCGCTCTGCTCGGCATCCTGCTGGGTCCCATGGCCGGTTTGCTGACCATGACCACGGTTGTTATCGCTCAGGCGCTCTTCCTCCAGGATGGGGGACTGGTGGCGCTGGGAGCCAACCTCTTCAACATGGGCGCCATCACGGTATTCAGCGGCTACGCATGTTTCCGGCTGCTGGGGGCGCCGGAGAAAACCGGAAAACGGCTGATGCTGGCCGGTTTTGCCGCTGGATGGTTTTCCACGGTGCTGTCCGCTGCCGCCTGTGCACTCGAATTGGGCCTCTCGGGAGCGGTACCCATCGAAATCGGGCTGCCGGCGATGGTCGGTTATCATGCCATAATTGGAGTCATTGAAGGGATTCTGACCGTCGGGGTGTTGTCGTTTCTCGCGCGCGTGCGACCGGATTTGCTCAGGCGAGATTTCAGTCCCAGGTTTTCGGCGGCCGATTGGATCGGGGCCGTTGTCTTAGTGGCGGTCCCCCTGGGAATACTGGTCTTGGCGGGGAGTTCGAGCCTGCCCGACCCGCTTCAGGGATTGCTCGCTGGATCTGCCGCGCTCGTCCATTCCGGAGAGAGCCTGCTGTCTCCTGAACGCTATACGGATTTGTACCGGGTTTTGTCGTACCTGGCTATCCTTGCGCTTGGTGGCGTGATTTATTTGGCGGCCCGCATGGCCCTCGCCCGGAAAGGCCGGCCGTGAAACACAGTTTTGTCGATCGCTATGCCAACCTCGATTCGCCGCTCCATGCATTGGACGCGCGCACGAAACTGGTCGGGTTCTCTGCGCTGATTATTGCTGCGCTGCAGATCCGGGCCGGCAGCATGGGTGCATTCTTCACCTTTTTCTTCTTCATGGCGATTCTCACTGGAATCTCGCAGATCCCCATGCAATATATCTTCGGGCGCACGCTCGCAATTCTCCCATTCGTGCTGCTTGCAGGCCTCGCCGCCCCATGGAAAGGCAGCCAAGGCTGGGCCTGGTTTGTGGCGCTCTTGTTCCGTTCGAGCCTGTGCCTGCTGATGCTTGTTCTATTGACCAACACGACCCGCTTTGTCGAGTTGTTGCGCGGCATGCGCAAGCTCGGATGCCCGAAGGTCGTGGTCGCGAATCTGAGTTTTCTTTATCGCTACCTGTACGTGCTCGCCGACGAGGTGCAGAGACTGCGGCAGGCACGCGACAGCCGGCGGGTAGGCCGGGCCGGCGCGCTCACGGAGCTGCGTACTCTCGGATCCATGCTGGGGACCTTGATGGTGCGTTCCTTCGAACGCGCCGACCACATGTACCAGGCAATGTTGTCCCGCGGCTTTTCCGGCGAGTTCCCGGTAACTGCGCCCAGGAGCTTCTCCTGGCGCGATCTGGCTTTCACCTTCGTCGTCGCGCTCTTCATCTTCGCGATGAATTACCTTTGAGGGGCAACCGGACACGATATGACCGAATATGCGGTTCGATTGACGCGACTTACCTATTCGTACCCGGATGGAACCCCGGCGCTGGATTCCATCGACCTCGACATTCAATCGGGGGAGCGCGTGGCCCTGGTCGGGCCCAGCGGGGCCGGTAAGTCCACGCTTTTGCTGCATTTGAACGGAATCCTGCACGGCAGCGGCACGGTCAGGATCCTCGGCCAGTCTGTGGCCGACGGTGATCTGAAACTGATCCGGAAGCAGGTAGGTCTTGTGTTTCAGGACCCGAATGACCAGCTCTTCTGTCCTACCGTATTTGAGGACATTGCGTTCGGCCCGCTCAACCTGGCAGTCCCGGCGCAGGAGATCGGCAAGCGCGTCGAAAGGGCTCTGAACGATGTGATGCTGGATTATTCCTATGCGAACCGCTCGGCACACCATCTCAGCCACGGGGAACGCAAGCGTGTCGCCCTGGCGACGGTCCTCGCCATGGAACCCGCCATTCTGGCGCTGGACGAGCCCACGAGCAATTTGGATCCCGGTAACCGGCGCCACCTCATCGAGCTGATTTCCTCGTTGCCGGCGACCCTCATCCTGGGCACACATGACCTCGAAATGGTATTGGCGCTTTGCACAAGGACGATCGTGATGGACCGAGGCAAGATCCGGGCCGATGGCGAAACCCGTAAGCTGCTCTCTGATGCCGAGCTCATGGAAAAGCATGGCCTGGAAGTCCCACTATCGCTGCGAGTACGCAACTGATTTCAATTGACGAATGACGATTGACGATTGACGATTGACGAGTGACGATTGACGAGTGACGATTGACGAGTGGCCAACAAGCAGACGCTGCGTGTAGAAGTGCTTTTCATTCGTCATTCGTCAATCGTCAATCGTTAATCCATTTCGACTTCCTCATCGATAATGGCAAGCCCACGCTGTATATTATCGGGACGCAGGACGAATTTTGTCCGCGGGACAAGATGGAGCTGTTCGCGCGCCGGCTGCCGCCGACCTCTGCCGTGAGTTGGGTGGAGGGCGCCGACCATTTTTTTGCCCGTCAGGTGGATCTGGTTCGGGATCGGGTCAGGGAATTCCTGCATGCCCAATTTTAAGGACAGCGCCCGTGAGAAAAGCCGCGCTTGAGGCATTCGCATTCGCAATCCTAATACTGGCTGCGAGCACGCCTTTGCGCCCCGCTCCTGCCGGATTTCAGAAGGTCAGCCAGCATTTTTTCTATCTTGAATCGAAGACAGGAGCGGCGAACACCGGGGCCATCGTCACGACAGAAGGCGTTCTGCTCATCGACCCGCCGCCTGAGGCGGAGATCCCGGCCCTGCAGAATGCGCTGAAAGCCTTGACCACCCGGGCTGTGCGCTGGGTCGTACACACCGACTATCAGCAGGCCACGGCCGGAGGGTGGGCCACGTTCCTGAAGCAGGGCGCGGCGATCATCGGCAGCAAGGAGCTCGACCGGCTTGCCAGCGCAACGCCTCCGCCGGAGCTAAGTCAGCCCGCACCGGCAACGGTGACGCGACCGAATCCGCGATTCCTGTTCGGCCAGCAACTGCACCTTTGGCCCGCGGGCATCGAGATACGCATCCTGGCGGTTAAATCCAAGGCGCGCACGGCAGGCGATGTCGTCATTTTCCTCCCATCCGAGAAGGTCCTGGCAACGGGAGACCTTTTTTCGCCCTTCGGCTTTCCCGCGATAGACACAGGGATGGGAGAAGGGAGCGCGCGCGGTTGGATTGACGGGTTGAAACAGGTGATTGAATTTGTGCCGCTGCTGAAATCAGCCATGCCTCAACCCAAGCAGGAGCCCCCGGTTCCAGCTGAGCCGGAAAAGACGCTGGAAGAAGCAGTTATCGTAATTCCGGGCCACGGCGCGGCATCCAATATGCAGCAGATGAAGAGCCTGCTCTCCGCGGCACAAAGACTGCGCACAGAGGCGAACCGTGCCGTGGCTGCCGGCCACATGCGCGAGGACTTTGTAAAGTCCCTGCCCCTCGACGTTTTTGGCGAATTCAGCAATCTCGAAACTTTCGCCGGCCAACTCTTCGCCGACCTCTCGAAAAAATGACCTCCGACCTCAGACATCCGACCTCCGACTTCTGATGGCTGGGGTCCGAGGTTGGAGGTCGGAGGTCGGTCTGCGATTTAGACAGTAAAAAACATCTCACAGCCACAACCAAAAATGGGAACCACGAAACACTCGACAAAACAAGAAATTGCGGCAGAAGGATACAGAGCCGCGGGGGGGGGGGGGGGGGGGTGGGGGTGGGAGAAAGGAAAAGTGAAAAG
>Ga0315284_10004915_pt1 | contig 18998 bp, 17 predicted proteins | sample YL17G09_16_MG_FD_203696 | JGI IMG/M metagenome (GOLD analysis project Ga0315284, IMG submission 203696) | Sediment microbial communities from Yellowstone Lake, YNP, Wyoming, USA - YL17G09_16 | ecosystem: Environmental > Aquatic > Freshwater > Lake > Sediment | place: USA: Wyoming | collected... | reverse complement strand
CTGGACGGATTTCAGAGAAGACCCTTACGGTCAGCAAAGCAGCATTAAGACGAGGATTCGAGGTGGGATTGAGGATCTGCGGAGATCAGCGGAGTGCCTTTGAATTAGAGAAGGGAAAGGCAGAGGTGAGGTGAAAAAGTTCCCGGTTGACCGGACAGGCTTTTTGTGTTAAATGAGGTCCATTGTTGATATTCTCAGCCGATTGAAGTTTATCAGGAGGGAGCCATGCCCAAGTGTATTATTCAAAATCTGGAGGAATTGAAAAAGATGGTCGGACAGGAGGTGGGGGTGAGCGACTGGCATGCAGTAACTCAGGGGGCGATCAACCTGTTCGCCGACGCCACGCTCGATCATCAATGGATTCACGTGGATCCGGAAAGAGCGAAGCGGGAATCTCCCTTCGGCGGGCCGATTGCCCATGGATATTACACGCTGAGCTTAGCCCCATACCTTTTGGCAAATCTCATGGACGTAAAGGAGAAAAAGATGGGGGTGAACTACGGGCTGAACAAACTGCGGTTCACGGCCCCAGTACCCATTCCTTCCAAAGTGAGAGTGCGAGCCACCCTGGCGGAGGTCGAGGAGATTAAAGGAGGCGTGCAGGCGACTTTCAATTTAAATTTCGAAGTGGAGGGCAAGGAGAAGCCGGCCTGCGTTGCGGAAGCCATCTTCCGCTACTATACCTAACCCGGAGTCCAATGGAAGAAAATCCCCCATTCTTTTGGGCGAAAGGGTGGTCCATTTCTTCATTGGTTTTTACAGGGGATGGGGCCAGGCGGGAAGGGGAGGGCTTTTGTTGGGTTAAGAGGAGCTTGGTTTCTTGACGGAGTCGATCGATTGGATTGGACGGAAAGTGGAGTGTCCCTTACAGAATCGCTGGGCCAGTATTTAAGGCGGATGCGGGAAGCCCGGAGCGTTTCCCTCGAGGAACTTTCCAGAGGCTCTCGGATCAACCTTCCTTTCTTAGAAGCTCTGGAGGGGGATAACTTCCATTTCATTTCCAGGCGGGAATACATTCTGGGATTCTTGAAAGCCTATGCCCGGCATCTGGGGTTGGATGCCGAGGAAGTTTTGAAGCGCTACCATATTCAATCCGAGCTGACGACCCGCAAAGAAACCTTCCAGCAATTGCCCCTTTTCCCGATTTCTGCCGCAGGCGCCCAAGAGATCCGCGAACCGGAGAAAATTTCTAATCGTCCCCCTCAATCTCAGGACGGCAAACGTTCTCAGCGGAGAATTTTTATCCAGGGAGCCGTCGTGCTCGCTGCGGTGGGGCTTACGCTGCATTTCCGGCATCTTTTGAAGCAGACCGAACGGACAGAAAAATTCCGCGGGGTCGAGCATACTCTCTCGCAGGAAGCCAACCCAAAAGCTTCCACCGAGAGAGGGGTGGGTCTTAACTCTAAGGGTCCAGAAAGAGTCGGAGGTTACCCTCTGGGAAGTCAAGGCCGGGCAGAAGAAAATTCAGGGGAAACGAATTCTGAAAAGAGGACCTCCGCCAAGAAGGAAAATAATAAACGGCAAATCGAGCGGGAGCCCCCCGGCCCAACCACTTCCGCAAAGACCCATCGGAAGGTAATCGGAAATAAGGCTCGCAAATCTTATTACCTTCCGGGTATGAAAGACCATGATAAAGTTGGTTCTGCCTATCGTATAGAATTTGATACTGAGGAGGAAGCGATCCAGGCCGGGTTTCACAAAGCTCGGCAGTGAGATTAAAGGCTGGGTGGATAGCACTCTTAATTATTTATTCCAGAGAGGTCGGACTTTCATTCGGGCGAGCAGTAGGCCCAGGCAAACGGAGGCTTTGCTCCTCAATATGAAGCCCTGAGGCTTTCATCGGATGGGGGGGGGAGAAGGTCCTAAATCTTGTCGGTAAAATATACGACCCTCAGGGTTCTGGGCAAATTTTTCCTCCCCCGAATATTTGGGGAAAAATAGCAGACCGCTAAAAATAGTTTTTCCCCACCCGATTTCAACTTCCTCACCGCCCGGGTCACGCCAAGTCAGTTTCAAAAATTGTGTCTGGTCAGGATGGGAAATTATTTATTTTTTTTAGGGATTCGTATAATTAACCGATTTTAATTCCCTGCACGATCTTAAGGCGCGTACCGGCGAGATGTTTGGATTCCAAAACTGGGGGAAAATTTTAATCCTTTTAGGTTTAATCCTCACAGCCTTAGGGGTTCTCTTCCTGTTCATGCCGAAGATTCCTTGGCTGGGTAGGCTCCCGGGTGATGTCTTTTTTCGCCGGGGGAATTTCACCGTCTATTTTCCCTGGGTCACTTGCCTGCTCATTAGTATTTTGCTCACCCTTCTTGTGGCCCTATTCAGGAAATAAAAGGTTGCAAAAAAACAATAAACTGTAAGGGGATTGTGTCACCTTTGCCACAACTTTTCCCTTCCCCAGGTTAAAGAAGGTTTGTAAGACCTGGATATGGTGGTGGCCAAGGGTTAAAGACTCCATTTATTAAATATTAAAATGGTTTAGAGGAGTCGATGATTTCTTAAAAAAATTCAAGTTTTTCGTTTCATGGCATTAAAATTGCTAATAATTATTTTTTAAAATAAGAAAGCCCGATTAAGGAGCGGAAATAATGCTATCCCAGACCACGGTTTTGAATACAGTTAGCTGCTCAGGAATTGGTTTGCATTCCGGAATACCATGTAATTTAATAATCCGCCCTGGCACCCCCGATCGGGGGATTGTGTTTATCCGTGAGGATTTGCCGAAGAAAGTGAGGATTAAAGCGCACATCGATAACGTGGTGGATGCCACCCTGGCGACCACCCTAGGCCTGGACGGGGTAAAGGTTTCAACAGTGGAGCACCTTATGGCGGCGTTCGCCGGGCTGGGAATTGATAACGCTGAAGTGGAATTGGACGCCCCGGAAGTGCCGATTATGGATGGGAGCTCCGAGCCCTTCAATAACCTTCTGAAAAAAGCCGCCATTCAGCTCCAGGATAGGGTCAAGAAATTTGTGATCATTAAGCGACCGGTAACCGTGACCGACGGGGATCGACAAGCCACGCTCCTGCCCAGCAACGATTTTAAGATCTCTTACACCATTGATTTCAAGCATCCGCTCATATCCAACCAGTACTATCTCATCCAAATCTCCAACGGAAACTTCGAACGGGAAATTTGCCGAGCCAGAACTTTTGGCTTTCTAAAGGAATACGAAATGTTGAAAGCCAGAGGGTTCGCCAGGGGGGGGTCACTGGATAATGCTGTGGTAATTGACGAGACTAAAGTAATCAATGAAGGTGGACTCCGTTTCGCGGATGAATTTGTCCGACATAAAATATTGGACTCGATCGGGGATCTATGGTTGCTGGGTGCCCAGGTGATCGGTCATTTCATCGGGTATAAATCCGGCCACACCCTGAATCATAAATTGATTCGCAAACTCCTTGCCCATAAGGATTGGTGGGAATTGATTGAATTTCCGAACGAAGAAGAGTTCCGAAAACTGCAGATTACCCCCCCCACCCACAATTTCTTAAGCTGAAGGGCGGAAGGTCAGGTCCTTTCAAAGGAAGTTACGAATTTTGCAGAGGGAATGACCCTTTATCAGGGGCCTGAGGGCTCATCTCGCCGCCCAAACCTAAATCTCCGTTGCCTTTTCCAATTTTCTTGGTTAAGATATTTAAATACTTTGAGAAACTCTTGCCCCCTGGGGGAGATTAATAAGCAGGGGAAATTCGGGTGAATCTTAAAATCGTGGAGGAGCCAGGGAAAAACAAGGATCAGAAACGCCGCCGCCGGGAAATCATTGTCATTTTCTTTCTCCTAATTCTGATTGGGCTCCTATTCTACTTTCAGACCCATGTTTCCAGGTGGGGAGAGCAGATCCCCATCGCCAACAATATCCTGGTCATATCCCTCATCGGTCTGAACATCATTCTTCTCCTGCTCTTGGTTTTCCTCATCCTGCGTAATGTCGTTAAGCTAATTTTTGAAAGAAAGAAGAAGGTCCTGGGATCGAAGCTGAGGACCAAATTGGTCCTGGCCTTTATCGCCCTTTCTCTTGTGCCCACGATCCTCCTATTTTTTATCGCCACCCAGTTCATCACCAGCAGTATCGAGAGATGGTTCAGCATCCAGGTGGAGGGGTCGCTGCAGGAGTCTCTGGTGGTTGCTCAGCTTTATTACCAGAATACCTCCAACAATGCCCTCCATTATGCCCGGCAGATCAGCCAGGGGCTGATCCAGCAAGGGTTGATGGAAAAGCCCAATCAAGTCGTCCTCTATGATTTTTTAAAATCCAAACGTACAGAATACAACCTCGCGGCAGTGGAGATCATTTCTCATCAACTCGGAAAGCCCATTTTGGTTTCCGGTCCCAATCTCCCAACGACAAGCTTTCCTCCCCTGGAATCAAAGATTCTCCAGGAGACTTTTCGGGGAAAGGAGGTCACGAAGATCCAATCCCTGGGGCAGGGGGATCTCATTCGGGGACTGGTTCCCATTTTTTCTCCCCAGAACCCGCGGGAAGTGAGCGGCGTATTGGTGGTCAATTACTTCTTGCCTCAAAGCCTGGTCTCCCGGATCACGCAAATCTCCACAGCCTTTGAGGAATATAAGCAGCTAAGGATGCTCAAGGATCCCATCAAGTTCAGCTATCTGATCACCCTCTCGCTGGTGACCTTACTGATCATTTTTTCAGCTACCTGGTTCGGCCTTTTCTTGGCCAAGGGAATTACGGAGCCAATCCAGAAGCTGGCCGAAGGGACGCAAAAAATCACCAAGGGCAATTTAGATTTCCAGATCACCAAGACTGCCGAAGATGAGATCGGGACCCTGGTGGATTCCTTCAACAAAATGACCCAGGATCTCAAGGCCAGCAAGAACCAGGTGGAAAGGGCCCACGCCGAGTTGAGCAAGAGCAACATAGAGTTGGAGGAAAGGCGACGGTATATGGAGATCGTTCTCCGGGATGTCGGGGCGGGGGTCATTTCCATCGGAGCCGACGGGAGGATCCTGACGATTAACAGATCTGCGGAGAGGATCCTGGGCATTCACGCCGTGGGTGTGCTGGGGAAAGTCTACTCCGAGGTTCTCCAACCCGAACACCTGGTTTTAGCGGAAGAATTGGTCTGGGCGGTCAATCAGGCTGAAAATCATTCCATCACCCGGCAGATGAAATTGAATGTCTGGAATGAGACCCTCACCTTGCTGGTGAAGGTGGCCATCCTGCGCGACGAAGAGAATCGTTACCTGGGGATGGTCGTGGTTTTAGACGATCTGACCCAGCTGCAGAAAGCTCAGCGGGCGGCAGCCTGGAGGGAGGTGGCGCGCCGGATTGCCCACGAGATCAAGAATCCGCTGACCCCTATCCAACTTTCGGCTCAGCGGCTGCGGAAGCGCTACCTGAATAAATTCGCCCAGGATGGAGCCGTTTTCGACGAGTGCACCCAAACCATTATCACGCAGGTGGAGGAATTGAAGAACCTGGTGAACGAATTCTCCAGCTTCGCACGCATGCCCGCGGCCAAGCCGGCTCCGAACAATCTCAACGAGATCCTTCACGAAGCCATGGTCCTCTATGAAGAAGGGCATAAAAACATCCGCTTCCAATTTAATCCGGATGACCGAATTCCGATCTTCAATTTGGATAAGGAACAGATCAAAAGGGTAATGGTAAACCTGCTGGAGAATGCCGTGGCCGCGGTCGGCGAGGTTTCCGGGGAACCCAGAGATGGGCAAATTACCGTAGAGACCCGGCTTGACCCTTTCATGAACTTGGCTCTAGTAGAGGTAGCAGACAATGGATGCGGCGTCTCGCCGCAGGATAAGCCTCTGCTCTTCGAGCCTTATTTCTCCACGAAAGCCTCGGGCACCGGCCTGGGTTTGGCCATCGTAAATACAATCATCTCCGATCATGATGGTTACATCCGGGTGAAAGATAACGTTCCGCGAGGCGTGCGGTTCATCATCGAGATCCCCATCAAGTAACAATCAGTGAGTTGTGAATCGAGAATATTATGGCGAAGCAAATCTTAGTGGTGGATGACGAAGAACGCATCAGGCAATCATTGAACGGCGTCCTTAAAGACGAAGGATACGAGGTGCTTGAGGCCAAGGATGGGGTCCAGGCTCTGAAGCAAATCGAGAATGATGGACCCGACCTGGTTCTTCTGGATATCTGGATGCCCGGGATGGACGGAATAGAGACGCTAGAACGGGTCAAGGCTCAAATTCCCAACCTTCCCGTAATTATGATCTCGGGTCATGCCAATATTGAGTTGGCGGTAAAGGCGACGAAGCTAGGGGCCTACGATTTCATCGAGAAGCCCCTATCTTTGGAGAAGGTCCTGCTGACGGTCAACCATGCCCTGGTCTTCTCCAAGCTGGAGCAAGAGAACCGGGCCTTGCGACAGGAAATCCAGAGAAAGTACGAGATCGTTGGGAACTCGACGGAAATCCAGCAACTCAAAGAACAGATCAAGATCGTGGCCCCGACGAATGGGTGGGTCCTGATCAGCGGGGAAAATGGAACGGGGAAAGAGTTGGTAGCCCGGGAGATTCATCAACTGAGCTTGAGGGCGGACAAGTCTTTCGTGGAAGTCAATTGCGCAGCCATCCCTGAAGAGCTGATCGAGAGTGAACTTTTCGGCCATGAGAAAGGCTCCTTCACCGGGGCCATGACCAAACGACGGGGGAAGTTTGATTTGGCCAACGACGGGACCATCTTCTTGGACGAGATCGCCGATATGAGCCTGAAGACCCAGGCCAAAATCCTGCGCATCCTTCAAGAGCAGAAATTTGAACGAGTGGGAGGTACGGAGATGATCTTCGTGGATGTGCGGGTCATCGCCGCCACCAACCGGGACCTCAGGGAGGAGATTCAAAAAGGCATGTTCCGTGAAGACCTTTACTACCGGCTGAACGTTATTCCCCTGGTCGTCCCACCGCTGAGGGAACGGAGAGGTGACATCCCGATCCTAGTGGAACATTTCATCGTCGATTTCTGCCTGGAGAATCATAAAGAATCGAAGAAAATTTTGCCGGAGGCCATGGAGTTGTTGGTTTCCTATCCCTGGCCGGGAAATGTCCGGGAATTGAAGAATGTCGTCGAGCGTATGGTGATCATGACTCGGGCGGCGATGATCGAAGCCAAGGACGTCCCCGATCCGGTACGAGAGCAGCGGAAGGCTCAGCCGGAGTTCTCTTTCTTTGAATTCAGCTTGCTGAAGGTTGCTCGGAGAGAGTTCGAAAGGAGATTCATCATGAAAAAACTCATGGAGAACGAAGAGAACATTTCCAAAACAGCTGAGGTGATCGGGATCGAGCGGAGCAACCTGCACCGCAAGATCAAGAGTTACGGAATCGACATGAAGAAAGAGGCTTGAAAAAAAAGGGAGACGGGGGAGGGGGAAAAATGAAACCGAAAGTGCTAGTAACCCGCAAAATCCAGGAAAGACCTCTAATCCTTCTGAAGGAACATGCCGAAGTGACGATCAACCTGGAAGATCGGGCCATGACTCCGGATGAGATCATCGCGAATCTTCCTGGAAAAGTAGGTTTATTGGCTATGGGAGGCGATCCCATTACCGCCAAACTCCTGGAAGCTGGGCAGCATTTAAAAATCGTAGCGAATAACGCCGTCGGTTTCAACAATATCGATTTGGCCGCCGCTACCCGCTTGAAAATCTCGGTGACGAATACTCCAGAGGTCCTTACAGATACCACTGCCGATTTGACTTTTGCCCTGATGCTGGGGGTTGCTCGCCGGATCGGCGAAGCAGAGCGCTTTGTACGGGCCGGTAAATGGGTCGGGTGGCATCCGGGCCTTCTTCTGGCCAGTGATGTCCACGGGAAAACCCTTGGAGTCATCGGCCTGGGTAGGATCGGCTCCGCCGTCGCCAAACGGGCATTGGGGTTCAACATGGAAATCATCTACAACGATATCCGCAAGATAGAGCCCGGTCTGGTAGACCTGCTGCGGGCCAAATTTCTTCCCTTGAAAGAACTCTTAGCAAACTCAGATTTCGTCACCCTGCATGTTCCCTTAACCCCTGAGACCACTCATATGATCGGCCGGGGAGAGCTTCGCCTGATGAAGAAGACCGCCTTCCTGATTAATGCCTCCCGTGGGCCGGTGGTGGATGAAAAAGCTCTGGTGGAGGCCCTGCAATCGGGCGTCATTGCTGGGGCGGGTCTCGATGTTTTCGAGAATGAGCCTCGGGTCACTCCCGAACTCCTCAAAATGGAAAACGTTATGCTCGTTCCCCATATCGGCAGCGCTACCTCTGCAACCAGGGAGAAGATGTCCCTGGTAGCGGTAAAGAACATCCTGGCGGTTCTGAAAGGAGAGATTCCGCCCAACATCCTTAACCCTGAGATCGGCCATAAATGAAGGTCTGGCGAAAGAGATTTCCTCAAGGAGGCTTGTCTCATTCCCTTTCACCCCTGAGGAGAAAAGAGATGGGCCCCTTTCTTTCCGCATTCGGCAATTGAATTACTCCTGTCTTCCTTCGTACTTTCCAAAAGAGTTGGAGACAAGCGTGAAAGATTAATTCGTCCGGGAATAGAAAAGCCTTGAAGTGCGATTTGATTTTTGTTAGGATGGTCATAAAATTGCCGGGGGAACAAAAGGAACCATTGGAAGTTTACCCTTTCCATCACCGGAATTTTTTTTTCAATATCGTCACGGACTGCGACCTGACTTTTCAAGAGGTCCGCGGAATCTTGGATTATCTCGTCCAGTTGGAAGCCTTTCACGGAATAGCGGACGATTCGGAGGACAGCCGACTCCATGTTTTTCAGCTGCACAGAGTTAAATATGAGGTGGATGTTCAAGGTTACGAGGTCATTGTCTACCGGCGGACAGAATTGAAATGACCCGGGGCACCCGGCCAGGGGTGCAAAGACGGACTTGGGCTGGGATTTCAGCCAGCCCGGAGGCCAGGAGTCATGAGCGAATATATCCATCCGGAGTTGAATCAGAGGGTTGAATTTTTTGGTGGGGGTTATTCCTTCACCGAAGAGGGCAAACTCGCTTATCGGGGAAAGGAGGTGCTGTATTCAGTAGGAATTGCGAACATTGAATCTTCTTGCTGTGGGCCGCGTGGTTGTGCTTTTATCAAAGTGCCTGGATACATTCTTTGCTGGAAGAAGCGGAGAGACGAGCAGGGTCAAGTGTTTTCGGAAGTTGAGCGAATTGTGGATGAAGAGAGCCAGAGAGAGATCCGCAGGATTTTGGGGGAGAAGTATCCCGGCTTTAATCAAATCGAATTTCTTGAATGATTCAAGGAGGATAATATGGTAGGAATTGTTTCTTACGGAGCGTACGTTCCTCGTTACCGGTTGAAACGAATGACGATTTTCCAGTCCATGGGCTGGCTCAACCCGGCTACGATCATGCTGGCCGGGGGTGAAAAAGCGGTGGCCAATTCGGATGAGGACAGCCTGACCATGTCCACGGCAGCGGGTCTCGACTGCCTGGGAGGGCTTGATCGATCGGCGGTAGATGCCCTTTTCTATGCTTCTACGACCATGCCTTATCTGGAGAGGCAGAACGCCGGGATTATCTCCACGGCCTTGAACCTGCGCGAAGATGTTCGCTCTGCTGACTTTACCGGGGCCCTGAAGGCTGGAACTTCGGCCTTGATCTCGGCCCTGGAAGGAGTGGGATCGAAGAATCTTCGCCAGGCCTTGGTCTGCGCAGCGGATTGCCGCCTGGGAAAGATGGGCAGCGCCCAGGAGATGATCTTCGGGGATGGGGCGGCAGCCCTTTTAGTCGGGGATAAAGATGTCATCGCCGAATTCAAATGCTCTTCTTCTATCAGCGCCGATTTCGTCGACCATTACCGGGGGACGAAAGCAACCTTCGACCGCCAATGGGAGGACCGCTGGATTCGGGATCTCGGATTCGATGAATTGATTCCCAGGGTGGTCCAGAATCTCCTGCAGAAATGCAACCTGAAATTGGGTGATTTCCAGAAGATCATCTTCCAGTGCCTGTACGATGCCGAGCGGAAGGTGCTGATGAAGAAGTTCAAAATGGACCCGGCCGTGGTTCAGGATCCCCTGCAGGGGGTGATTGGCGAAACGGGGACCCCCCATTCCCTGATCATGCTGGTGAAAGCCCTCGAAGAGGCCAAGCCCGGGGATAAACTTCTGGTGGTAAGTTTTGGCAGCGGCTGCGATGCCCTCTTTTTCCAGGTGACGGATCAGATCAAGCAGTTGAAGGGCAGACTGGGGGTTCAGGGAAGTCTGGCGAAACGAGCGGACCTGACCAGCTACCAGAAATACGCGGTATTCCGGAGAATGGTGCCGGCGGAGCTCGGGCTGCGGGCGGAAGAAGACTACTGGACCCGCTGGAGTCTCCTCTGGCGGAAGAGAAAAGCCGTTACCGGTATGGTGGGGTCGAAATGCAAGAAGTGCGGCACGGCGCAGTTCCCGCCGCAAAGGATCTGTGTCAACCCCGCCTGCGGAGCCGTGGACGAGATGGAGGATTATCCCTTCTCCGATAAACAAGGAAAGATCCTCAGTTACACAGGCGACATGCTGGCAGCTTCCTCCGATCCTCCCGAATTGTACGGAACTGTGCAATTTGAAGGAGGGGGAAGGTGCATGATGAATTTCACGGATACCAGTCTCAATGAGCTTAAAGTGGGGATGCCGGTATCCTTGAGTTTTCGCCTGAAATATTACGATGAAAAAAGAGACATTCACGGGTACTTCTGGAAGGCAGTACCACGAAAGGAGGAGATATAAATGGCGACGGGTATTCGAGATAAGGTGGCGATTCTGGGTATGGGCTGCTGCCGGTTTGGGGAGAGATGGGAGTCCAGCGCCGAGGATCTGATGGTCGAGGCCTTTACTGAGGCCTTGCAGGATGCCGGAATCGAAAAGAAAGAAATCGGGGCTGCCTGGCTGGGCACGCACATCGATGAAATCAACGTCGGCAAGGGTGCAATTCCCCTGGCCAACGCCCTGAAGTTACCCTACAAGGCAGTCACCCGGGTGGAGAATTATTGCGCCACGGCAACGGAGGCTTTCCGGGGGGCTTGCTATGCGGTGGCCTCGGGGGCCTATGATATCTGCCTGGCCCTGGGGGTGGAGAAATTGAAGGACACCGGGTATGGGGGACTTCCGGGAGGGGCGGCTTTCGGGCAGTTTTCTGCACTGGTCGCCCCCAACGCCACGGCTCCCGGCCTTTTTGCCCAGTTGGCCACGAGCTATTTTGCCAAGTACGAAGTAGACCCGGCTTTGGGGAAGAGAGCCCTGGCTCACATCTCGGCGAAAAGTCATGCCAACGGGGCGATGAATCCCAAAGCCCATCTTCGCCGGGTGGTGACAGAAGAAGAGATCATCAAAGCGCCCATGATCGCCTATCCCCTCGGACTTTTCGACTGCTGCGGGGTAAGTGATGGTGCCGCCGCGGGCATCGTGACCACTCCCGAGATTGCCCGGGCATTGGGGAAGAAAGATCCTGTTCTGGTCAAGGCTCTAGCCATTGCGGTCTCATCCGGAGAGGAAGCCATCTACACCAATTGGGATGGCGCTCACCTGGAGACGACCTACCGGGCAGGGCAGATGGCCTTCCAGGAAGCGGATATCCGGAATCCGCGGAAGGAAATCAGCATGATGGAGGTCCATGATTGTTTCTCGATCACCGAGCTTACAGTCTATGAAGACCTGCTGATTTCCCCCCGGGGTGGGGCCATTAAAGACATCCTGGACGGATTTTACGACCTGAAAGGGGGCGTTCCCTGCCAGGTGGACGGCGGCCTGAAGTGTTTTGGCCATCCCATCGGTGCATCGGGGTTGAGAATGCTCTATGAAATGTACAACCAGCTCTTAGAAAGATATCCAGAAGAGAGAAGGGTCAAAAGCCCGAAGATGGGATTAACCCACAACTTGGGCGGAACACCCTCGAACAACGTTTGCAGCGTGGCCATTATTGGCCGGTGAGGAAAAAGCAGGAATAGAGGAATGAAAAATTAAAGGGAAGGAGAATCTCAACTTTGGAGAAAATGTTGAAAGACCGGGTAGCAATCGTAACCGGGTCCGGCCGGGGGATTGGGCGAGCGATCGCTTCACTCTTTGCCCGGGAGGGGGCAAAGGTAGTGCTAACCGATATAGATCCCAAACCAGCCGAAGAGGCTGCCGCAGAGATAAAGGCCGCCGGTGGGGCATCCATTGCCTACCCGGGCGACGTTACAAATCCCGCCTTCGCGGAGGGCATTGTCAAGAAAGCTGTGCAGACCTGGGGTGGACTGCACATCCTGGTGAACAATGCCGGGTACACATGGGATGCGGTTATTCATAAGATGACCGATGATCAATGGGAAGCCATGCTCAAAGTACACCTCACGGGCCCCTTCCGTCTCATTCGAGCGGCCGCTCCCTTCTTCCGGGATGCGGCCAAGGAGGAAAAGGCCGCCGGGAAGATCATCAATCGGAAGATCATCAACATCTCTTCCACCTCTGGGACCAGAGGAAATGCGGGGCAGGCGAATTATTCGTCGGCCAAAGCAGGAATCGTGGGTCTTTCCCGCACCCTGGCCAAAGAATGGGGACCCATGAACATTCAGGTCAACGCCGTGGCCTACGGGTGGATCGATACGCGTCTCACCAGGGAAAAAGAGAAAGGGGAAGCGATCGAACGTGAGGGCAAGCAGGTGGCGATCGGCATTCCTGACGCCATGCGCAAGGCGATGACCATGATAGTTCCCATGGGTCGACCGGGGACACCGGAGGAAGCAGCCGGTCCGGTTCTCTTTTTGGCTTCACCGCTGTCGGACTACGTGTCCGGGCAGTGTGTTGAGGTTACGGGCGGATTATAAGGGTTCGAGGTCTCTGGGGGGGCGATTCCGCGCCCCCCTTTCTCTCATTCTGGCTTCAACCATCAACCTGAAGGGAAGGCTAGGAGCAAATCAGAAACGTCTGCGGAATGCAGTGGCCAACCGAATTAAATGTAAAGGCGGGGGCTTCTGATTCTTCGGGAAGTTCCCCTTTTCCCCGGGATGGAGAAAATGCCGCCATCTTTATCGGCCATTCCACCGTTCTGATCCATCTCGATGGCCTCAGTTTTCTCACCGACTCCTTCTACGGAAAACGCCTCTACCTTCTCAAAAGACATAGACCGCCGGGAGTTCCCTTCCAGGATCTTCCTCTCCTGGATTTCATCCTCCTTTCCCATGGTCATCTAGACCACATGGATCTGAAAACCCTGGACCTGTTTCCGCGTAATCTGCCCATCGTGCTCCCGGAAAAACTTGAAAGGTACCTGATTCGTCGGGGATTTCTCGACGTGCGGCCCCTTTCCTGGGGTGAAAGGACTTACATCGGTTCCCTGGTCATCCTGGCCCTCCCGGTGAAGCATCTTCCCGGGCGCTCCTTGCGCGAGACTCAGTCCATCTCCCAGAGTTATTTGGTACAAGGAACGAAGACCATCTACTTCGGCGGGGATTCGGGCCTTACGCCGCAGTTCCAGGAGATCGGCGAAAATTTTTCCATCGACCTGGCCTTTTTGCCCATCGGCAACTACCGGCCGGTTCCTTTCCGTTCGGTGCACATGAGCCCCGAAGACGCCCTGAAAGCGATGGAGATGCTCCGGGCCAAACGAATGGTGCCCATCCACTGGGGAGCTTTCCGGCTGAGCTTGGAGCCGATCGAGGAGCCTCCCCGATATTTTCTGCATCTCCTGCAAGAACGGAAGATCAATCCAAAAGCGGTCCTCTTGCAACCTGGAGGAAGAATTCTTATTTAAAGAGGTCCTCTATTTCAAGGCTCTTCAGGGCCGTTTTGCGGGACCTTGGCTTGGGTCTTGGGGGGGGAAGTTGTGGAGGAAGATGGGGGAGGGACTTTACGGATTCCCCGCCAGAAGGAGCGGGGCCAGAAAAATTTTTTCAGAAGGCTCTCTTTGGTTTCTTTCTTTAGTTCCTCAATAGCCAAACGGTCGGCTTCTTCGGAGGAGACTTTTCCCTCCCCCCCTTCCAGATGAGGCGGGGATTCTGGGGGTTTATCCGGGGATTTTTCTGAGCGCGGGAGGGATTCGCTGCGGGAAAACTCGAGGTGGTATTGATGGCTGGGCAAGCCAGGCTGTCCAATGATCTGAATTTTCAAACCGTATTGTTTTTCCAAGCGGAAGAGCTCGGCTCTTTTTTGGTTGAGGAGATAAGTGGCCACTTCGTCAGGAAGTTCCACCTTGACCTGGATGCATCCCCCTTTAGCCAAGCCGGTCTGGACCCTGCGCAGGACTGTTAGAGCAGCCGCTTCTGTCGATTTGACCAATCCGCTCCCGCTGCAGTTGGCGCAGGAAATGAAGCTCCTCCCGCTGACTGCCGGGCGGAGGCGCTGGCGGGAGAGCTCCAAGAGGCCGAAACGGCTGATGCGACCCATTTCAATGCGGGCCTTATCACGCTTCAGGGCATTGCGCAAACAACGCTCCACTTCCTGTTTGTGCTTTCGGTCCCACATATCGATGAAATCGATGACCACCAAGCCGCCCAGGTCGCGTAGGCGAAGTTGACGGGCGATCTCTTCCGCGGCTTCCAGGTTCGTCCGAAAGGCGGTCTCCTCCATGCCCCCTCCCTGAGTGGCTCGTCCGGAGTTGACGTCCACGGCCACCAAAGCTTCCGCGGGATCGATGACCATGGAACCGCCGGACTTCAGAGGAACTTTTCGTTCGTAGATGGTTTCTATTTGCTTCTCCAATTCGTATTTGGAAAACAGGGGGCGCTTCTCTCCATAAAGCCTTATCTTATTCGGGTAGCGAGGCATGACGGCTCTGAAAAAATCTTTGGCCTGGTTGAAGACTCCCTTATTATCGATCAGGACCTCGTCGATTTCCGGGGTGAAATAGTCGCGGATGGATCGGATGACTAGGTCGCGTTCTTGGTAAATGAGGGAGGGCGCCGGCATTTTTTTCCACTTCGCGTGGATGGATTCCCAGAGGCGGAGGAGGTAGTCGAGGTCTTTGGCCAGATCGCTTTTATTTTTTTCCAGGCCCGCAGTGCGGACGATTAAACCCATCCCTTTGGGAACCTCCATCTGGTGGACAATTTCTTTGATCTTCTGCCGCTCCTTCTCCCCCTCAATCTTGCGGGAGATGCCGCCGCCATCACTTCCAGGCATGAGCACCAGATACCTTCCAGGAAGTGAAATATAGGTGGTCAGTGCTGCCCCCTTGGTTCCAGTTTCCTCCTTCTCTACCTGGACGAGGATTTCCTGGTTGCGCTGGATGACCTCCTGCATTCGGGGACGTGATTCCTTCCGGGTTTCCTCGGAATTTCGGACGTAATAATCGGGATGGATCTCGGAAAAGGGCAAGAAGCCATGGCGGGATTCACCGTAATCCACGAAAGTAGCGTGCAGGCTGGGCTCAAGGTTAACAATTTTCCCCTTATAAATGTTCCCCCGGGAGAGTTCTTGCAGGGAGGTCTCGATGATCAGTTCGGCCAGCACCCCTTCTTCCACGATGGCCATGCGGCTTTCCTCAGGGTCCACGGCATTGATGAGCATTTTTTTCATCATCGGCTTTTCTTTTGGGGTGAATGAATTTTGCTGATTCATTATACAGGATTTCCCTGGCTCGCACCATACTCTGCTTTCCTGGAAAAGAGGCGCTGGGCGTTCAGACCTTTAATCTTAGCCCGGACATGGCCTGGAAGGCCGCTGTGCTTGAGTTCTTCGAAGTAGCGGCCCGGAGAGATTAAGGGATAATCGCTACCGAAGAGGATGCGCTCGGGTCCGACGATTTTAACGGCCAGTCCATAGATTTGAGGACGATAAAGGAAAGGAGAAGCCGCCGTATCGTAAAAGACCTTCTGCGCTGCTCGAGCGACCTCGGGCATCAGCTCATAGAAGAAAAAACCGCCCCCCCAATGGGCAAGAATGATGGTCAATTCGGAAAGGGCCAAGAGAAGTTGGTAGATCGGCCGGAGTCCTTTCAAGCTCTTCCCGGGGTAATCGTGTCCGACCGGTTCATTGGCATGCAGAAGGAAAGGGATTCTTCGTCCAGATAATGGCCGGAGGATGGAAGAGAGGCACCGGATATCTTTCAGGGTCATCTCTCGGTGGTAGAGGGCCATTTCTCCGATGCCGCGCATACCCCGGGAGAGGCAACGCTCCAACTCTCTTTCCACAACGCGGGTGGAGCAGGGGGGAAGAGAGGCGAAGGGGATCATTCGGTTGGCCTGTCGGCGGAAACACTCCAGAAGGTAATCATTTCCCTCCCGGCAGAGCCCCGGGTCTTTCCAGGGGAATCCACAGATGACGCTGCGGTCCACGCCATTTCGGTCCATAGCCCCGAGAAGATCTTCCAGGCTGGCTAGGCGTGCTCTTTCATCTTCATAAATGACCCGGAATCCTTCGTCCCGGCGGCAAAAAGACTGGCGCTTCTGCCTCACTTCGTCCGGGAAGAGATGAGTATGAGCATCAATGATCATGGGGCCTTTTGGCAAAACCAAAAGTCTTCCCGTCGGGCTTCGGAACCCAAATTTGAGCCCAGGCGTGTTGAACAATTGGGAAAAATGTGGTAAAAATACCTATAGCCCGATGATTCGGTTCGGAGAGGAGTTTTCGGTCATGAAATGTTCTCATTGTGGACAACCTATTAGCGGGCGAATTTGCCCTTCTTGCAACTCTGAGGTTCTGGAAGAAAGCCTCTACTGCCACCGGTGTGGCGTCAAACTGGAGAACCCTGCTCCCAATCTTCTTTCTCCAGGAGAGGAGAGTATTGATTTTTCCCGGCGAATCCTCTGCAGCGATGGCACTTGCATTGGCGTCATCAATGAAAGGGGCATCTGCAAAGTGTGTGGCAAACCTTATACGGCGGAAAAAGAATAAACCCTCAATTGATTTGCTCCCGAAAGAATGTTTTCAAAGCTTCTTGAGCAACAAAGGCCCCTTTGATTTTCCAACGGTCATGGTTGATGACCATGGCGGAAAAGGCGATCTGGGGGTCATCCGCTGGGGCGAAGCCCACAAACCAGTCGTAAAGACCCGGGGGGTTACCCCCGCTCAGAGAGCCAGTTTTCCCACAGATGGACATCTTCTTCAGAAGGTTCTTCCCATAACGATGGAAAACTTTGGATGCGGTTCCATCCTCCACCGTGCGCATCATCATGCGGCTTAAGTCCAGCGCGGTTTTGGCCCGGATCGGTTGGGCCAAGACTTCAGATTTGGCCTGGTAGACCTTCTCTCCATTCTGATCGGTGATTTCTTCGATCAAGTAGGGCCTCATCATGACTCCTCCGTTGGCGATGGAAGCGGCGATCATGGCGGCATGCAACGGGTTGAGAGTCACTTGCCCGAAACCCGCCCCGCAGCGGGCTAGCTCGTAAGGTCCGTCGGGGATGTTGGCCCTGCTCATATCCAAGGGGAAATCGAATCGGATGAACTGATTGAAGCCGAAAGCCTCGGAGTATTGCCGCAACGTCTCTGGCCCCACAAGATTGGAAGCTACCCGGCCAAAGACCACGTTATTCGATTTTCCCAGAGCCTCATCGAAATTTGTTCGTCGTTCCTTTTTCGAACTTTTGGCGATCTTTTGCGGGGCAAGACGGTACAGGTTGCCCCGGAAGGAGACGGCGGAGTCATAATTCAGGAGCCCTTTCTCCAGAGCTCCAGCCGCCGTGATCAGCTTGAAGACCGATGCCGCGGGGTAAGTGGCCCTCTGCCAGATTCCCGCGTTCTCGGGATTTTCCCGGGCATAATCAGCCAGGGCCAATATCCTTCCCGTCTTTGGCTCAATGGCCACAAAGCTGCTGAAGGGAGGTCGGCGGCTCCGCAAGACATGGTTCACCGCAGCTTGCAGCACGGGGTCCACTGTATAAACAAAGCGATAAGATTCTTGATCCTCGACATATTTCCCTTCCAGGATCTTCTGGAAATGGGGAGAACCTCCATTGGACTGAGGCTGGAAGACTAGAGGGGATTCAGTGCTTGCGGGTTTAGGGGAGGAAAGGACACCCCGGGAAGAGCGGTGGGTCCCTTTGGCCGCATAGAGCAGGGAGACGCAAACCGCAGAGACGACAAGAAGCAGGCCCAGGAGCTTGAACCCAGCGTGCCAAGCGTGCCCCCGGGCTCTTGATCGCCGCAACATCTTCTGGAAAGCTCTCCAGTCCCGGCCTCGCTCTGTTCTTTCCTTCGTGAACCTCATTCCAAAGCCTTCTTTCTTGGGAAAAATTTTAAACCGCCGATGGCCTTCCGGGCCTGATCCAGGTCTTTATTCGTGGTGTAAAGAAAAGCCCCATGGGATTTGGCCAGGAAGGCGACATAGGAGTCCCGCAAAAGTAATTCCTTTCCTTTACGGCGGAGTTTGAAGGATATACGGGCAGCCTCTACCCAGGCGCCGGGCGGCTCCCGGAGGAGGGGGAAGATCCGGGTAAAGTCCGCAAAGATCTTCATCTCCTTCTCGGTTTCCGCGGTTTGCAGGAGTTCAGCTACCACCAGGTCCAAACAGCAAACCCGCCCCGCGTCCATCAAGGCGTTTACCTCCCGGAAGGTGTGTTCTTCCTTACGGAAGTATTCCTGCCAAACAGGCGTATCTACAAGGACGGGGGGCAGAGGTCTGTTTTTTTCTTCCGGGCGCATGGGTCAGGCGTTGTCCTTCTTCTGCCATCTCCCACGGCCAGCCATGCGTTTCAGGGTCTCCACCTTCTTACGATGGATACGTTCCTGGATGGCCGCGATGACCGCTTGCGTTTTGTTCTTGGCGGGGGTAACCCTCAGGAGGTCGTCGACCAATTCCCGGGGCAGGGTAACCGTTGTCCTTTTCATGCAACTCTCCATCTTTCAAATGATTCGAAATTTTATGATTTCCCACAGCATATGTCAAGAGAAAAATCCTGTGCTAACAAAATACATAAAATAACCCCAACCTCGGTTTTTCGGTCGATCCCGAGGACCTTGATTCCCGGTCTCAAAATTTAATCCTTTCCCTGGCGCTGGCGGCAGTGGACGCCAGTCGCCAAGAATGGGAATAGAGTCAGGCTCAACAACAAAAAGATTTTCCAGGTTATCTAAGCTTGAGAAA
>Ga0315284_10004914_pt1 | contig 18998 bp, 8 predicted proteins | sample YL17G09_16_MG_FD_203696 | JGI IMG/M metagenome (GOLD analysis project Ga0315284, IMG submission 203696) | Sediment microbial communities from Yellowstone Lake, YNP, Wyoming, USA - YL17G09_16 | ecosystem: Environmental > Aquatic > Freshwater > Lake > Sediment | place: USA: Wyoming | collected... | reverse complement strand
GCCGGTCGCCCGCTGATGGCCGCACCTCCAGAAGCGCGGACAGGCGCTCGCGAAGAGCGGCCGCGACCTCAGGGTTGGCGCGATAGAATATCCAGCGGGCATCCTCGTCATCGCGCCGGCTCTCGACGAGTCCAACGCGTCGAAGTACGGCGAGATGATTTGAGACGAGCGACTGCGATAGCCCCAGCAGGTCCTCAATCTCACAGACACAGAGTTCAGTCTTCGCCAGCAGAGAGAAAATACGCAGCCGGTTGTCTTCGCCAAGGAGGCGGAGATACTCGGCCAGCCCTATTCCCTGAACATCCTCAGCCGCGCTGCTTTCTGTTGCTGCTTTGGTCCGCATGATATATAGCCCTCCGTTAATATATTTTATGGCCCCTCAGCCAGCGAGTCAACTGGTCCAGGGGTGAAAGAGAACAGTCTCCCGAAATGTTGGGAGCCCGGTGGAGGCGCTCCGATAGATTAGGCATCTCACCCATGGCGTACATCAGCGCGATGTCCCCGGCCACCTCAACATCGATCACGACGGCCTCAGGGCCGAGCTGCGCGAGGCTTTCCCGAGCGCCCCCGCCCATGCACTTGACACATGGTCGCCAAAATGGGCACAATAAGTATATTAGTGAATACTTATAACGCTGCCGAAGACATGACCGAACAGGGGGCGGATGAGCAGGCGGCGGTATTCGCCGCCCTTGCTGACCTAACCCGACTCAAACTGATGAGGCTCCTCTGTCATCAGCGTGAGCCCGATGCCCTCTGCGTTAATGCCCTGGCCGGTCTGCTGGGAGTGACCCAGTCCGCTGTTTCCCAGCACCTGCGGGTGCTGAAAGCCATCGGGTTGGTCAAGGGGGAGAGACGGGGCATCCGTATTCACTACTTCGTCAACCAGGCCGTGCTGGAGCGCTGCCGTGAGCTCGTCTCCGCGGCGTTGAGCATGGATGAGCCAACTGAGGAGAGAGGCATGAGCTGTGCCAGATAGAGGGCAAACCGATGGACCGGCAGTCGAGGTACGTAACCTGACCAAGCGGTACGGGCAACTAGTTGCCGTCGATGGTATCAGCTTCGAGGTGAGGAGAGGCGAGCTCTTCGGCTTCCTCGGCCCCAACGGCGCCGGCAAGACGACCACGGCGCGAGTACTCACCGGGGTCATCAAGGCTGATGCCGGCGCCGCTCTGGTTATGGGCGCCAAAGCCGGCAGCCTGAAGGCCAAGCAGACGGCCGGCGTCGTTCCGGAAATGGCAAATGCCTACACCGACCTTTCCGGCTGGGACAACCTGATGCTTATGGCTGAGCTTTATGGTGTGCCTCCCGCCAGAGCCAGGGAGAGGGGCGGAGGCCTGCTAGAGGCTCTGGGCCTTCTGGAACGGAAGGATAGCCTGGTCAAGACGTACTCCAAGGGAATGAAGCAGCGTCTCATCCTGTGCATGGCTCTTGTGAGCGACCCCGAGGTGCTCTTCCTGGATGAGCCGACCTCCGGCCTCGATGTACAGAGCGCCCGCATGATCAAGGACCTGCTCCGCAGCCTGAATGCGGGAGGAAAGACCATCTTCCTTACCACCCATGACATGGATGAGGCAAACCAGCTCTGCGACCGGGTGGCTATCATCAACGAGGGGAAGATAGTGGCCATAGATGCGCCGGAGAGGCTGCGGATGGCTACCAGCGGTCGGCAATCAGTTGAGGTCAGCTTCAACGACAGCGTGAGCCCTGAGAGTCTGGCCAGCCTTGCCGGCGTGAACACGGTGCAAAAGGTCGGCGACAAGTACCGCCTTTACACGGATAATCCCGGCGACCTGGTGGTGGCTGTGGTCAACCACTCCTGCGCCGCCGGCCTCAAGATAGTGTCGCTCAACATACTGGCTCCCTCCCTGGAGGACGCCTTTGTGACGCTGACGGAAAAGGAGGCTAGGCGTGTTTGAAACAGCCCTGATATGGCAGCAGATGCGCCGCTCCCTGGCGATAGCACGAAAGGACATCCGCATCTATTACTCCAAGGGGCCGGTAGTGATCTTCGGGATTCTCTTTCCCGTTTTTCTGTTCCTCTCCTTCACCATCGGCAGGCATCTGTCGGTTAATTTCATGATCCCCGGACTTCTGGGAATGATCCTCTTCTTCACCGCCACCTCAATCTCACCCATAGTGGTGCCCTGGGAGGCGCAGGCAAGAACGCTGGAGCGCCTAATGTCCTGCCCGGTAACAACAGAGACGATCATCATGGGCGATGTGGCGGCGTCCTTTTCCTTCGGGGTGGGCCTCTCGCTGGTGCCCATTGCGCTTGGTCTATTCGCGGGGATCTCAATATCAAGCCCGCTCCTCCTAGCCCTCGCTGTCATTCTGGCCGCCCTCTGCTTTGCCTCGCTGGGCAGCGTGTTCTCTATCCCGCCCACCAACGTGCCGGCTACAGTCAACATGATCGCCTCGGTGGTGAAGTTTCCGGTAGTCTTCATCAGCGGCGTCTTTATTTCGCTGGATGAGCTCCCCGCCTGGGGACAGGCAATCGCCTACATCTCGCCTCTGACCTACTTCACCGATATTGGCCGCAGTTGCATCCAGGGCCAGGGGCACCTGCCGCCGGCCGTCGACCTTGCTGTCTTGATTGCCTTTACTGTCCTGTTTCTTCTGCTGGCCACGAAGCTGCACCGGAGGACGATGCCCAGGAGGATCTAACGTGGCACAGGAAAACAGGGGTCAAAGCCGTGCAGGAGAGTAGAGTTGTTGGAAGGCAAGACCCTTAAATCATTATTGGGGCGACTCCGGGGTCGCGATCACAGACGGAGGCCGGCGTTGAAATGACGGGACAGAGCACGTACAATTACAGCGTCGAATCCGGTGCTCCAAAGGGCTCTTGAACTAGAGCACTGGACTCGACGAGAATTCAGCCGGTCCAGGCGGTCAAAAGGGCGGAATTCGAATCTGAGGTCGGAGCTGAAGGCTCCACGGCGCAGGCTCTGACTTTTAATCCGGGAGTCGAGGGTTCGAATCCCTCACGGCTCTCCGGCGGCCTCGTGCAGATACCGTTCTCCGCTTTCAAGGGCAGTGTCTTCTTCGCTTACTCCCCTGATTCATCGCCCCAGCAACACAACTTGGGCACCGGACTCCGAGGCACCGAGTCACTGGCTAGAGCCCCTGCCTCCGAGGCACCGAGTCACTGGCTAGAGCTCCTGACTCCGAGGCACGGAGTGACTGGACCTCCTGTCTCCGAGGCATCGGGTTGGCGAATCCCGTACAGCATTTGTCTCCGAGGCAGTGGGTTGGAGAGCCTTCCAGATACGGATGGAGTATTGGCACGCCACAGCCTGCAGCGCACCGCCACAGAAGGCCGACGCGCCCGGGCGGCGTAGGAATCACGTGATCACGAAAGAGGTGGAGAAATGACAGGCAAGCGTCAGAAGGAACACCGTCAAAGGCGGAGTACTGTCTGGACGGAGGAGGAGGACGAGCGCCTGGTGGCGATCGCCCAGCTACCGCCAAGGAGGGTCGCCGACTTGATGCGGAGGAGTTGGCTGGCCTGCAGGCGTCGGCTCATCTACCTGCGGGCAGACGACAGCCGGTCTTTGGATTCCCAGACTCTACGGTCCTCCAGCGCTCGGTGATACGCAGCCAGTGCGCGGGGAGCCGTGGGCAACAAAAAAGGCGAGGGTTCCCCGCCTTTTCTGTTGCCCTTTTCACTCAAGCTAGCAGGCATACGTTCGTCTGCTTGGTCAATTCCAAGTTGTTAGGGAACGCCGAGAGCAGCCCGACCGTAGTTCACCCACCGCCCACATACACATTGTCAAAAGAAATCTCCTGGACATCTCCCCCTTCAAATGAGACGGCACCGTATACTTCCAGGCGATCTCCACGCGGTTCGCTGAACAATGACCTCAGTATTTGCTTCTCTCCCAGCACTGTCCAAAGAATCCCCAACCGTCGTTCATTGAGCAGCCGCACCAAGGCATTACGATCCATCAGCAGGACTGGAGGACCAGCATCCTCGGCGGTGGGATCGCAAGTCGCCAAGCGTCCCTGCTGATCCTCGTATTCAAATCCACGACCTCGCCAAGACAGGCTCAATGCTCTCACCAAATATGGCGAAGGCACAAAGCCCGCTACGGTCTCGTCTACCGAGCAGTCAAAGCCACCGCTTTCAGCCAGATATCGCGCCGTAGGTATCAGCAATGGAGCAGGCATGTCTTTCCGCATGCCTCGGTTGGACTCCAAGTCACTGACATATTCGCTCATTGAGGGATGCCACGGGTATTCGCCCAGGAAACCGTAGAAGCTGGCAGATTCCAGCATCCATCTCCCCATCCAATTTCGTCCTCGCGCCCACCTCTTGAAAACGGAGAGCTTGCTCTGCTTAATCAGGTAAGCTCTGATCTGATACCAGGAATAGCAGTGCTCCACATGATAGCGATCATCCTCCGGAGGCGTTTCCTCCTCCCATCTGTAATAGCCTTCTAGTACAATCCATCGAGTTCCATCAGGATCGACGAGATCTATGAGCCTCTGAGAATCGGCCAGGTCGGATGTTCGCTGAATCCAATCCCCCCTTTCAACGGGAGTCGGTCGAACTGGGACCTCGATCGCTGACGGTGACCACCAGCATTCTCTGCCTATCTCATCAGCAGCACTTGATCGGGGAAGCAGCAGAGAGGGATCAATATCACGCCGGCCGATTTGCCAGGGCCCTTCATATTTGGCACCCTCCTGTTGCCCCCAACGAGGCCCATAGTCACAGTGATCGGCTACTCGCGCGAGCAACTCGTGCAGTGCTATCCATTGGTATTTCTTGCCGATTCGCTCGCTCTTATGGCCTGTTCCTGAACCGCGAAGGTCATTCACTCCCCGGTCAAAAGCGGCGAACCGTTCGGGTGTCCACCCCAAACTGATCACCCTATTTAGGATGAACCGCGCGCCAAGCTTCGGGTCGAAGGATATCGGTAGAGGTTCTCTCGCCAACCTGCTCTCATGATAGAGAGTTTGCAGTTCTTTCGATTCGCTGGTGACGAAAAGGGAGAGCAGGCTTCGGTCATCGCCCTGTTCTACGGCCCGAATTTGTTCAGGAGACAGATCGTTCTTCAGCGCTTCCCGCGCTTCTAACGCACGCTTCCGCGCTGCGGCTCGGGCTGAGGCCAACAGCCTGGCCTGACCAGGCGCTAGAAACTCCTCCAGCGAACGTTGCATCACGTATTTGTGAAAATCGCCCATCCAATCTGACACGGACGACCAAATAGAGGCGTATTCGAACGTTGACGGGTAGTGATAGCGTTGAGCGAGTCGATCCAGGCTCGGCGCGGTTATTGGCCAGGGACTGCGATAGGGGGGTCGAACGAGAGTCAGGTCGATGTTGGGCAGCGAGCACCCGAGCTGGAGAGCGCGCTCAATTACACCTCGTGCATAGTCTCTCAAAAGAATGTGGACGGGCGGAGAGCCGTGAGAGAAAACCTGGGCGTAGACCAGTTCGGCAATCGGGGCGATGGCTGAGGCATCACGATTGACCAAACAACAGCCATAGGCGACAGCATAGAGCCTCTCAGCAACATAAGGGTCGTTGACACGGTCGAAGCGGCGCAGCAGCGCACTGAGCACACCAAGCCGGTTCTTAAGCAATGCCACCAAAGCCTTCGTCGCCCTGTCACGTAGAAATCGATTGGAGCTGGTCAAGAGCCACGCAAGCGTGGTGGCGCAGAGCAGAGCGGCGTCGTCGGCACAATGAGAGGTATCTTCTGACCAGGCCCAGTCGACCATCCGAGCTGCGGGGCTTTCCTTTTCATCGGTCTGGGAATGGACGAAACGTGACCAGGATGCGTCTCTATCGGCTATGGACAGGCGCCACAGGGACTTGTGCAACCGTTCAGCATTGAACGGATGTCCTGGAACGCAGGCTACCTGAAGAAGCGCAAGCAACGCCCTATCGCCAGATGAATGCGAAATCTTGTTCAGATAGTCAAGTGGTAGCGGATCCCGAAAAGCACTCAAGTCGCGCCAGATCAGGCTTTCCAGGAAGGCCTCTTGAATTGCCCCGAAGGATGCAGCGCCCGGTATCAACTCGTACAGCTCTGCTGAGTATGTCTCCGGGACAAGAACTGACAAGGCCTCAAGCAGACCGCTGTTGCGGTACGCTTCACCCATGCTGGCCGTCAGTGGCGTCAGTGCGGGCTCAAGACCCCGAGCATTATCCGTTGAATCGAGCAAAACCTTGGCCCGGAGGTAATCACACATTCGTTGATAGCTGAAAAGAACGACTTCCCCATCATCGCTGCCCGATGGCAGGAGCTCCTTCATCAACACACCCTCGTCGAGGAGGCCTGCCAACAGGGACTTGCTCCAGTCGCGGTTCAACAGCGAGTCGCAGAGTTGTCGGGCTTCCTCAAGAGTCAACCACTCTCGCTGCAGCAAAAGCATCTGCGATGCGATGCGACTGGCGGCTTCCCACGCAAGTGTCTGCCCTGCCTGGTAGTCGCATCGGCCGAGTTGAGACAAGCGGGCGTCCACTGAAGCCAGGAACGTTCGATAAAGCCAGGTGATGCCTGTCGATCCGCGGGGAAACGTAGTATGCCTGCTCCCGCTTAGACCCCTACACATGAGTATTAGGAACTGCGGATTCTGAAACTCGGGAATCAGCAGAGGGAAGTCCGGCATTACCAGTTTGTACTCGCCGAAGAAGAGCTTGACAGCCTCGTACTCATGACCGGCAAAACCGCGGTGTTCGACGCTGACAAACTTCGATTCGTCCATGCTTATGGGCAGCACCGCTCTCTTGTAGCTAGTCCTGCATGTCATCGCGACGCCGAGCCGAGGAAAACGGCGCACCATATCGACGAAATCATTGAGGTAGTCCGGCCAAAGGCTGATCCCCGCCCCTTCGTTGACAGCATCAATGAGAATCAACGCGCGAGAGTTGGATACCTCTGCCGCAACATCCAGCGCGCCGAGGAACTCGTCCACTCCACACGAGACATGAAGCTGCTCAAGAATCTGAGCCCAGGGCTCTCTATAGACAAGGCGACGACCATGAATGAGCACAGTGGGATGACCATTGGCATGGCGAGCACGGGCCACGTCGCATAACAAGTGTGTCTTGCCCGTCCCCGGCGCGCCGGTGACGAGCAAGACCGGCATGTTCACGAGGTTCGCAGCGTCGCTCGACAACAACTCCATCAGTTCCTGAAGCGCGAAGCTTGTCCGCCTCAATTGCCACGCAGCTGAATCGAGCTTCGGCGGCGGTTTCCCTTCGGGATTCTTCTCTCGCTCTTGGCGCTCCACATCCCAAATGAGTTCAACAGCATCTTCAATATGGTCCCTGGCCTGCCTGCAAAGACCTAAGACCCCTTCAAAGTCAACCTCTTGGTCGCCCGTAAAATCCAGGGCCAATATCTCCGCGTCGAAGTCGTCCAGAAGCCTCTCAGACCGGTTGAGCGCCTCCTGAAATGAACGCTCCCCTGACAGTAGATCCTGGTCCCGAGCCTCATACCAGCGTCTTGTGTCCCTCACTTCCCGCAAGGCCAGGCGGACGCGCTTCTCAAACTCTTTGGTTCTTCCCAATCCGTCGAATACCTGCGTGATTGGCAACTCAACATTCAGGCGCGGCGTATATCTCTCGCCGGCAGCAGCGACCGCCCGTTCGATTGTGGCTTTAAACCACTCCTGAGCAAGAATGGTCGTGTCAAACCAGTAGCGAGCACGTCCGAATTGACTGGAGTGAATCAAGGCTCCGAGCAGCTCTGATTCTCCGACGTAGCAGAACTCGACACTCATCCCTCTCTCGCTTGCCCAGGTCTTCCACTTCTCGCAGTGCTCGTCCCATCGCTGCATGGCACTCTTGCGGCCCGGGGCAGCCCCTGCGGGGCGGTCGTATGGAAGGCAGAAGGTATAGCGGGTGATCGAAGAATCGGAATCAAGAGCACGTTTGACGGACTTGTCCAATTGGGCGAACTCGCCCGATTTCAGCGAGAAAAGGTACTTCGCCTGCCAAGCCCATACGTCGCTGTTGGGGAACACAGCTCGGAACTCAACCCCTCCGTCCGGATTGCCGTGTCGAATCAGTTTGACGTCTGACGCTAAGCCCTCGATGGACGGAACGAGTTGATAGCACAGCTCCTCAAAGCCGCGATCCTGGGAGCCTGCGTGCTGTCTTATCTCGCGAAAGTTGATCTGTGGGGGCATGTGGACAACCTGATTCAACTACACGCCATCGCTTGACCTGATTAGCACTTTATCCCTACGGTGAGACAACGTGAACGGTAAGTTCGGCGCATTCCGTCAACACCGGGAGTGAGCCTCGGTTCTGCCTACCATTCCCGAAGCATGTTGCTCCCCTGTGACGATGGCGCCACTAGGGCCCCTCATGTAGTGGGACCGCTGGGGTCGCCGAACACATCTCGGTGGGGCGCAACCTGCTCATCGAAAACGCCGTCCCGGATAGCTACCACTCGATACCCCCGGCCTTCCAGCGCGTTCCGCACTTGCATGTCGCGCCCTCTTTGTTGTGGGTCCTCATGCGGCGTGCCGTCTACGAATACGCACACACCCGGCATCCCTGATCGTTCATAGAAAAAGTCCGGTTGCGTGGCGATATCCGCCTCCGGCCTGCTTTGGGCGGCGTCGGGAAGGCGATATCCGTTCTTGTAGAGGAATTCCAGGAACGCCAGCTCCATGCTCGATCGCGGGTCTACGAGAGAACGCAGCCACCGGTACTGTTCGTCCCGGTCCCGCGCGGCTTCCGTTTCCTGGACCGATGCATGCGCAAGCTGCAACAGGAAATCGCGGACCACCCGTCGGTCGATGAGGTGGTGCTGCAGTTGGTTGCTGTAGCTGAGGAGGCACTCATAGCAGCCGACGGAGCACTTGGCGTCATGGGCAGCCTGGGTATCCTCGCCGGTCTCCGTGTCGAAGTGGCATGCGCGGAGAGCCTCACGAGCCACAGCGGCCAGCGCCTGCCCAGGCTCCATTAGGCGCTCCCAAACCCCAGTTCCGCCCTCTGCCTCTTCCCAGAAGAGAAGACGCCTATTGTCGTCGCGACCGATCAGCTCCGCCGCTATCTCTCCCTGCTCTACCTGATGTGCGAACTGAACCCCACGCGAAAATGCATGGAGCAGCGTCGTTAAGAAGGTGGTGCTCGTGTCTGCTCGGAGTGGGCGCACCAGCAGGAGATTACGGCTGTCGGTCACGAGGGGCTTGATGCCGGACACTGGATGCGGGACGTCCGGGTCTTCGTCGCCATCTGTTATGGGGTCTTCGTCCCTACCTTGCCAGCGGCCCGTTTGGGGGTCGATGCGGAAGCCGTTGTGCTCGCCACCGCTCCAGCCATGGTTGATGCGCCAGACGCGGGCTGCAGGCGCAAAGAGGAGCTCAAGCAGAGGCTCACCATCCGCGGCGATGGCCAGTCGCTTCCTCGGCCTAGAACCGGGGTCGAATCGGAAGTGCGTCGTGATCTTGTAGCCGCTCCGCACCCGCTCCTCTTCGTCCGAAGATATGCGCTCCACCTGGTGCGTCCTCATCGTCGGCTGCTCCAGCAGGCGTTGTGGGAAGTCCGACGTCTCCGCGTCGAGGCGTGTGCCGCAGTGCTCGCATACGTCGACATTCAGTGCATCATCGTCATGGGCATAGCCGCATACGTTGCACAGACGTGCCCGCTTCAGCCGCTCCTCTATCCCGCCAGGAGGCAGAATCGCGGCGTCGATGCGATGTTTACGCCCCTCGTGATAGATGACGTTCCGTGGGCCAAACTCCCGCAATCCCAGGAACCGCGGCCGCTCGATTGACTGCGTGGAGTTGCCCACCGTAACAAGCGCCCTTACCGGCAGTCGCGGGAAGTTGTAGCCGGGGAGGAAGCCCTCGGTCCCTAGATAGCGGTACGGATAGAAGTCCGAATCCTCACGTCGCTGCGTGCGATTGAGGAGCAGATCGATCTCTCGCCGAGCCTCGCGTTCTTGACGCTCCGCCTCCTCGCGCTCGCGCTGGCTTGCCCTAGCGGCATACAGCAGTCGGTGCGCCTTCTCTCCCATGGCCACGGCCGCCCGGTAGAGCTCCCGCCAGCGGTCGAACGCCCGATCAAAGGCGATGGGCGCATTCCGTATCGTCTCCTCAATCTGCGTCTCGCTGAACACCTCTGTGATTTCGGGCGCCCGCCTGACAACCTCGGCTGCTGCCTGCGCTACCTCGCCGCGCATCCTCTGGGCAGCATCCTCCAGTTGCGCGCGCTTCTCGTCGAACAGCGGGTATCCGCGACTATCGGTATCAAGGACCGCGGAGATGTTGTCCCCGAGATCGATTTGGATCTTCGATAGCCACATGGCGTAGAGATGCGCCTCGATGAGCTCGCGGTTCCGGAGATCCATCCGCGCCGGAGCGACCGCCCCCGCTATCATCTGATTCCGCTGACGGAAGAAGTGCTGGTCGTGGGTGTTACCTTGCGCCGCGAAGGCGACAACGAGCGCTGGCCGTCCGCCTCGGCCTGCCCGACCGCTGCGCTGCGCGTAGTTCGCTGGCGTCGGCGGCACGTTGCGCATGTGGACGGCGTAGAGGTCGCGGATATCGACTCCCAGTTCCATGGTGGGTGAGCAGAACAGCGCCGGCAGGTTCCCTGCCCGGAACGCGCTCTCCCGCTCGATGCGGAACGACGCGTCGACTTGTCCCGTGTGCTCCCGGCCGAGCATACCGCGAAGTTGGCGCGCGCCCCGCTTGTAGAGGGCCGTGAAGTACCGATTCGGCTCCCGCTCCCCGATCTCCTTGCGGATGTGCAGCGAGCGTCCACGCACCGGGTCGGGCGGCGGAACATGGCCATCGCCTGCTGTCCAGCGCAACGCTCCCGCCAGCACACGCACACCTCGTGCAGTACCATGTCGGTCTCCAACGACGGACAGAACATGCCCGCGGAGCTGGGCGACGATCCCGTCAACCAACGTCTCCGCTTCCTGCGCTGTCAGATTGCGCGTGCCGTTCCACGTGCGCCAGGAACGCAAGTAGCGCGCGATGGCTGACCGAGCGCCCAATCGGAGGACGCGACGCTGGTCCTCGCGCGGGTCCGGCTGCACTCTTGGCAGTAGCGCAACGCTCTGAGTCCGTAGCCGGTCCCTTTCGTCCAGCGCCCACGGCTCGCGCAGCCACTGGCTGGTCTTCTTAGCGATTTGGCGCGTTGTCCGTTCGGTTAGCGCCTCGGTTTCGATGGCGAGCTGCATGCGCAGGTGATCGAGCATCACCCGCAACACCTGCTCGCGCTGTTCGGCGGACGCATCTCCAATCGCCGGCAGACCCTGCCAGCGCTTATCATCCGCCGCTATCTCGCGCAGCCCCTCGTACTCGATGCGCAGCAGGCCCGCCTGCTCAAGATTCGGCTGAGCGACTCGCCAGCCCCGCGTCAGGTCTTCCAGAGCGCGATACTCCAGCAGGTCTATCATCGCGACGCGCCCCTGGTCGTAGCCCGGCCCGGAGTCGACGGGGTCCCGCAAGAAGTCGCGTGGCGCCATCTCCAGCGCGTCGAATACCTCCGGCCCCAGGCGTTCGAACGTGAGGGCGCCGTTCTTCTCGATGGCGCTGACGATCGCCGCGCGCAATTGTGCCACCTGCACGAAGTCGTTCAGATGTCCCGCCTGCAGTGACGCGTCCTGGCGATTGTCCGTGAAGCTGAGCACCTTGCAATCGGTGCGCTCCACCTTCTGCTCGCGCATGCCCGCCACTGCCGCATTCACCACCACTGTTGTCGCCGTAGAGCGCCCCGTCTGGCTTAGCGATGACAGCTTTCGGTAGTCGCTCCTCTCACGTAGGTCGTATGCCGCGCGACAGCGCAGGCAAAGCATCAGCGGACGGGGTTGGAACCACCCACGGACAGCATCGCTGCCGCTCTGCAATGACCCCTCGGGCGTTGCCGTGCGCTCGCGTGGCTTGTGGCGAGCGTAGATCTCCTTCAGCCGCGGCCCGCTCTTGAGGTAGTCGAACCAGAGCTCCGGCAGCTCCTCATCCTCGCCCGCCCACAGCTCGCCGTCTTCGATGGTAAAGAAGCCGGCCTCTCCCTCTCCTTCGTCGTCAGTTATGCTGCTCAGCGGCGGACGCGGTTCCAGCTTTTCGACATCGCCTTTTTCCGTCCGCGTCACGAGGTAGTACTCCTGCCCGCACTCGCGACAGAAGGCGAGCGGGAAGAGTAGCCGCTGCTCGTCCGCCTTGTAGCGCCCCTCCATCGTCAGTTCCCGCTTGTCCGGTGGCTCCAGCGTTGCGTAGACGCTGCTGCCCGACGAGAGGAACTGGTGCAGCCGGAAGGCAAAGAGAGGGTCACCGGAGGGCGCTAACGCCTGATTGCCGGCGTCGAGCGCGGTGTGCAGGCGCTCGCGGCAGCGCGCCTCGTCGAGCCCCGTCTCCTGCACTAGACGCTGCAGAGCGCCGGCGAACGTCTCCGGCTCGCGGCGGATCAGGCGCCCGTCTTCCGTCTGTACGCCGAAGGCCTCTTCAGTCCATGCCGCCAGCGGATGGTGCCTGACCTCGTCTGCGTTCGATCCGGGCGGCGCCATCTCGACGGCGCGGCGCAGATCCGCCGAGGAAGCAGGCACCGGCACATCAGCCACCCGCGCCAGCGTCTCGTCGATCACGTTCAGCGGCGGCACGACCACCCCGAACAGCTTCGTCGCCACGTCGGCGATAGTCTGCCGCCTCTCCTCTCGCATCCCCTCCGTCGCCAGCGTGGCGCTCGTGCCGATGATCTGGATGTCGTGCCCTGCCTTCTCCTGCACCCGCCGCAGTAGCATCGCCACGTCCGCTCCCTGGCGTCCGCGATAGACGTGCAGCTCGTCCATCACCAGAAAGCGCAGGTCGCTCGTCGCCGTCTCCAGGAAGGAGCGCTCGAAGGGACGCAGGAGCAGGTACTCCAGCATCACGTAGTTGGTGAGCAGGATGTGCGGCTTGTCGTGGAGGATCTCCTCCCGCTTCTCATGCTTCTCCTGTCCGGTGTAGCGGTCGAAGCGCAGCGGACACTCCGGAAACTGCGCCGCGTAGCGCTTGAGCGCATCGAGCTGGCTGTTGATGAGGGCGTTCATCGGGTAGATGATGAGCGCTCGCACACCTCGGTCCCGCCGCTCCGGCTCATCGCGCAGCACGGCGTCGACGATGGGGATGAGATAGGTCAGGCTCTTGCCCGAGCCGGTGCCCGTGCTGACGACGTACGGCTCGCCCCGCAGCGCCGCCTCCAGCGCCTCCCGCTGGTGGCGATAGAGGCGGATGTCCTCGCCGAAGAAGCGGGCGGTCTCCCGCAGGATGAGCCCGCGGCCAGCCAGCTCCCGCAGCGTCTCCGCCTCCTCAAAGGCGGGGTTGAGCTGAAGCACCGCGTCCGGCCACAACTCACCGGCGACCAGTTGCTCGCGAACGAAGGCGTCGATGCGCGAGTCGAAGACGCGCACGAAGCTTTCGACGTACTCGCGGTACTCATCGACGACGGCGTCGCGCAGCTTGAAAACGTCCACTAGGTAACCCCCGTTTCTGCGAGGCCGTCGCGGTTTGACGATGCACTGTAGCCCGCAGGAAGCAGGCCATCCCGCTTTAGTTGCTGCCAGGCCTCCAGAACTAGTCGGCGCGTTCGGTATTCGCCGAACTCCCGCTGCTCCCTTTCCTTCAGCACTCTGAACGTTTCCGAGGGGAAATCCTCCCCATGAACATCATGCGGATCGAGCACGTATCGAAGTTCCTCATCGGTGAGACCATAGAGGGCCGCGTAGTAGGCGTCCAGTTCTGCGCGGAGCAGCGCACGTCGTTCCGCGTCCCACGGGAACGGAGGACCGCCCAATCCCATGTCCTCAGCGAAAGGCTTGAGATCCCAAGCTATGTATGATAATTCAAGTACTCTAGGGGCAATGAAACGCACATCCGCCGTTGAATACGCCTCTGGTGGAAGAACGGCGAACTGCTTAAGGAGAAAGAACGGCAGGTCAGCGCCTCCGATCTTCTGTCTCGCGACGTAGTCCAACACAAGCGAATTGAAATTCCCCAGCAGGCTGGGCACCAGCCCCACCAACTTGGGGTTCACGAAGAGGATTGTGACCTTCCCTCCCACTGCGGCTCGTGGAATGACGGAGAATATGACGCTCCTAGCCAGGCCGCTGCTCGTGGTTTCGCGGAAGCCCACCAACCATTGTCTGGTGGTTCTCCCTGCCAGCTTCGAATCCACTTCAGCTGCAGAAACGTAGTAACAGGGTTTCACAGTGTAGCTCGGGTCGGCGTGCTTGAAAGCGGGCGTCTCCGGCAGCATGTGCATACGCTCCCCTGTTTGGAGAGTCTCATAGGAGGCGAAGCGATGGTCATACTGCTGAATCATCTTGCCCTCATACAAAGGCAAACGGCCTGGGCCAGCTTCAACATGAAAGAGATGACTGTCGTTTGACATGTGAAACATGCTGAGCAGATCCAAGCCCCAGCGGTTGAGGCCGGATTTCTCATCCACCAATACCGGCACGCGGCTATAGATACTCTTCGTAAGGTCGCAGTCTGCACCAGTCCGAAACACAGGGCAGGTCAGGGTGTTGGGATTCAGAATAAGCAGGTCTTCACGGTTCAGAGTGAAGTGCCGTTCCGCTTGCCGGGAATGCTCCACACTGTGGCACAGAAAAGCGAAATCGGGTGTCTTTACGTTCTCCCCAGGCCCTGCCATGCTCAGCAAGCAGAACTTGAAGTTGTGGAGCACACCCGGGAAAAGCATCTCTTCGTTGATGAAGCCGAGCAACTTGACGAGAGAGCCCTTGTTTATCAGGCTACCAAAGAAGTCTTTTGTTGTTGTGTCGGTGGCTATGCCCGTCGGGATGATGATTCCCGCGCGTCCACGGCCACTGATTGCCATCCGACACTGTTCAGCAAACAGAGCGTAGGTGTTAATGTCTCCAATTCCAGTTAGCGGGAAGCGTTCACATGCTCGCACGAACTTGCTCTGCGCCTCCGCTGCATGCTTCGCCCCGTCGAATTCCGCCGCCAGCGGGTCCCCCCGGCGCGCCAGGTCGTTAATCATCCGCTGCCGCGCAGCCTTGTTGCGGGCAGCCGCTATCTCCGGCGCACGAACTGCAAAGAACTCCTCTTCCTGCAACTTGATCCGCTCCCACGGCGGGTTGCCGAGCACGACATCGAAGCGGCCGCGCGCAAACACATCGGGGAACTCCAGAGGCCAGTGGAAGAAGGGCATCTCCTGGGAGAAGCCCACTGCTTCGCCCACCAGCGCCCCATTCGCCGCATTCGGCCTCAGTAGATAGCCGCGCACATCGCTCGTCGTCGGCACGTGGTCTATGTGGTCAGTGCCCGCGTGTCGCAGAGGGGCAAAGAAGGCATACGTCCACAGGTCGCACGCCACCTTCAAGTCGTACCACTTGCCCCCTGGCCCCCGCAGCGACTCATACAGCTCCTCCTTTGCCGCCACGTCGCCCGGCGTCTGTTCCTCCTGCTGCGCCAGCGCGTCGAACTCGCGTGCGAGCGTCTCCCGGCCTTCATCGGGGGGCGCGGCGCCCACCGGCAGGGAGAGCTGGCCCTCCCGCTCGCGTTTATTGCGGTTGCGGTAGTGCTTGGCCGCCTCCTTGTCGTCGCCGGTCACCGGTTTGTAGGCGTCGTCCGGTATCCCTTTCTCCAGCACGCTCAGGTCAGCCACGCCGACGAGGCTGTCGCCGCACTTGATGTGGTTGTCGAGGAAGCTCAGTGGCAGGCCGGCGTTGTGCCCCTCGACCCAAAGCGCAACCTTGCAGAGGTCAACCGCCAGCGGATTCTTGTCGACGGCGTAGGTGCAGTGGCGGATGACGTCGCGCAAGGCGTGGCGGTACTCCTCCGGCGCGGGCTCCTCCTCGCCGCCTCGCGCCCGCGCCAGCTCCCGCGCGATGCGACGGGCGGCGGCCAGCAGGAAGTGGCCGGAGCCGGAAGCGGGGTCGCAGACGCGCATGCCGAGCAGCGCTTCTTCCTTTTCTTCCTTCGTTCTCTTCCCCTTGAGGCGCTCCTCCATCACCGGCACAAGCGCGCTCTCGATGAGCTCGCGCACCAGCTCCGGCGGCGTGTAGTAGCTGCCTGTCTGCTTGCGCTCACTGCCGGTGACGAGCGCGAACTCGGGCGGGTCGAGCGTCACCTGGGGGTGGAAGTCGAGCAGGCTCTCATAGACGGACCCGAACTCCTCGACGTCGAGCGCAGCGTAGTTGACGCGCCGCCGCTGTCCCGAGCCGCCGCGCCGCCGGCCTGTCTCCTCATCGACGAACGTCGACAGGTGGCGAACGACGCGCAGCAGCTCCTCGTTGGTGCAGCAGGCGCTCTCCAGATCAGCGCAGGCGCCTGGGCCGAACAGCTCGCCGTTCAGCGCCGCCAGCCCCAGCTTCTTCGCGGCGTCATTGTCTCGCAGCAGCCGGAACGTCTCGCGCAGGCCCAGCCAGAGGTCGCAGTGCTGGTCGCCAGCGAAATAGCGGTCGGCGCGGTCGCGCAGCCTGCCGATACCGTAGTAGCGGGTGTAGACCGTTTGCAGCGTCGTCCCCGCCTCGCTCAGTGGGAAGATCAGGCGCCGCTCCTCCGCGACCATCAGGAAGAGGAACCGGTAGACCAGTCGCAGAAGCTGTCGATAGTAGTTCTTCTCTTTGAGCGATCCGCTTTCGAACCTCCCTCGAAGAGCGCCGCTCTCGGGATGACGCAGGAACGCCGTCCCTATCTCCTTCAAGGCCTCCTCGACGCCGTCGCGAAGGTGCTCGCGAACAGGGCCGCCCTGCTCGATGCCTTGTTGGTAGTATTTCTCCAGCCACGAGTCCTGGACGCTGGCGAAGTCCCGCGGAAAGCGGGAGGCGTGCAGTAGACGGTACAGCAGCACGAACTCGCTGTAGACGTTGCCCTCGAGCATGCCTTGGAGATCGAACTCCAGGTAGGTCGGCTTGGCGAGGCGCGCGGTATCCCGCAGCAGTCGCAGGCGCTCCCCGTTCGTCACGATGCCCCACACGGCGTCGGAACGATTCAGGTACTCCTGGACGACGGCATGCGGACTGCGGCGGGAGCCATTGCGACGGTCCAGTGTTTCATCAACCGCAACGATGTGGACGGGTGGAGAGTACGGGTCCTGTCCGGCGCGATGTGATATGACGTAGCTATCGGTGCCGACTTGGACAGACGAGCGTTGCAGAACCAGGTCCTCAAAGCCCAGCAACTCGAGGAAGGGCGCCATCCAGTCTTCGCGGGTGAGCGTTGTGCTACTCTCTTTCGAACGCGCTAAGCGGCGCTGGAAGGCATCCCAGTAGGCGCGCGCGTCGGAGAAGGCACCCTGTATCGCGTCGGGCAGTCGGCGGCTTCCGTCGATGCCGAAATCCTTGGCAGCCTGGCCTTCAGCGTCACCTGCCGCTATCTGGTCAAGCAGGTCCGCCGGGAAGATGCCGCCTTCTACCGTGATCGACGTGTACGCCATTAGCCACCCTTCACGGGCACTAGCACGTAACAGCCCAGGATATCCGGCGGCAGGTGCGGCGTCACCTTGAGTCGCCTTCCCTTTACCACCGCCCGCAATCGGGCGTGCGACGCCTCCAGGGCGTGGACGCGCTCTGCGACGATCTCCTGATGCCGTGCGCCATCGAGCGACGCCAGCGCCCAGGCAACGTGGTCGCGTCGCTCCGCCTCCGGCATGTTCGCCTTGGGAGTCGCCTCTTTCAGCAGGCGCAACCCTTCCGAGTCCAACGGCTGCAGCCATGCGATGCCGTCGCCCGTCCGCTGGAACGCGGCCACAACAACCTCTTCGGCGAACTGCTGTCGCGCCGTTTCCTCGAGCAGATACCGCAGCCGCAGGACTACGACGGCAGTGCGGCGCGTGACGGCATCGGTGAAGATGGCGCCACATCGCGATAGCCCCTCGCCCTCACCGGCCAGTGTCCGCGCCAGCACCGCCTCTGTCAGGACGGTGACGACGGGATGGTTGCGTCCGAGGAGTGTCACGCCCTCCGGCGGCACGTCCTCGAACGTTACCCTCATCGGGAACGACTTCGCCTGCGGATAGCGGAGCGCGATGCGATTCGCCATGTCGCCCGGGTGCAATTCAAACACGCCTTCTCGTCTTGTCGGTCGCAGCTCGCCGTTGAACCGCGGCAGTGCCTCGCCGACGAAGCGTCGCACGTCGGCGGGGGCGCCGAGCGCCGGCTCCATCTCCTTCAGCTCAAGCGCCACTTCCTCCGGCTTGATCCCTTGTTGCGCGAAGTACGTGCGTAGTTGGCCTTCACGATCGGCGGCCTTGTCCCACTCATCATGGAACTTGCTCACCTTCGGATCCGCGAGCTCAAGTTGGAGCTGCTGGGCTACGTCGCGCCGTCGCAACAGCACGCTGTCGACCACGGCCTGGACCACCTGATCGGACTCCACCGGCACGGGGACCGAGATGCCCAGACGGTTGCGGATCATCCGTGCCTTTCGAATCAGTACGTTCAGCACGACCAGGTCGACGGGATTGTCCGAGCCATACAGCAGAACTGTCTTCACGGCGGTCTTCTTCTGGCCGAAGCGGTCGACGCGGCCTTCCCGCTGCTCAAGCCGATTGGGGTTCCAGGGCAGGTCATAATGCACGACCGCGTCGAAGTGGTCCTGGAGGTTAACGCCCTCGCTCAGACAGTCGGTAGCAACGAGAACACGGACATCGGATGTCACGAGGTCATCGATGAGTGCCTTGCGCTGTTCGCTGTCCCCGTCGCCACCCGTCACGGAGGTGACATGCAAACCCGGGTGACTCCGCGCAAGCTCCTTTTGAAGCTGCTCCGCGACGTACTTGGCTGTCGCTATGAACCGGCAATACACGATCGGTCTGAACCCTTCGCGCAGCAGCTCGCTGACGGCGCGCACCGCCTCAGCAAGCTTGGTGTCGTGTTCCATACCGCGGAGGCCCTGAGCGGTTTTCAAGAACCCGCTGAGCCTCCGGATTTCGTCGACCGTCAGAGCGGCGGACGGGTCGTCCAGCGGCGCCGTCGGCACGTAGTCGGGGGCCTCGTCTTCGTCGGAGGAATCCAGCACTTGAGCGCTAAACGTCTGGTCACTGTCTCCAGCCTCCGATGGCAAGCCCTCCT
>Ga0315284_10004913_pt1 | contig 18999 bp, 17 predicted proteins | sample YL17G09_16_MG_FD_203696 | JGI IMG/M metagenome (GOLD analysis project Ga0315284, IMG submission 203696) | Sediment microbial communities from Yellowstone Lake, YNP, Wyoming, USA - YL17G09_16 | ecosystem: Environmental > Aquatic > Freshwater > Lake > Sediment | place: USA: Wyoming | collected... | reverse complement strand
TCGCACCGCAGGATGAACAGTCGGTAGTGGTGTTAGCGGGATGGATGAGGTGAAGCTGGCGACCGTGTTTAGCGGCCATCCAGATCAGTTCGGTCTTGGTGGCCGAGATCGCGGCGTCAGCGGCTTTCTTGGCCATCGTGGACTTGGCGAGGAACTTCGGCTTGAAGTCCTCCACCGCGATCTTGTCGTGATGGGTGACAACGTGTTTCGCCCACTTACGGGCACCGTCCTGTCGCTGTCGGGCAACCTTGGCGTGCACGACAGCGGCCTTGCGTTTCGCGGTCGTGTAGCCCTTGGAGCCGGCCTGTCCTGCGGCGGGTTTCCGTCGGGCCATCATTTTCTGGTAGCGGGCAAGCCGGGCTGCTGCTCTCTTGCCGTGCTCGCTGTGGGCGAGATCGAACGTGGCGCTGTCGTCGACCTCTCCGGTGGAGATGTCGAGTACCGCGGTGGTGGCGGTTTCGGTGACACCCCAGTCGATTCCGAGAACGCGGTCGGTTCCGGTGTCAGGAAGTCGGGTGTGGTCGAGGTCGACTTCCACCACAAAGCTGGCATACCAGTGACCGAGAGAATCCCGGTGCACGCGAACGCTCTTGGGATCCGACGGCAACTCCTGGGTCCACACCACCGGAACGGTCACCCCGCCGGGCAACGACAGCACGAGACGCCCCGTTTCGGGGTGCTGTTTGAGCGAGAAACCCCGGCGGGTGTAGTTGAGGTTGGGCAGTGCCTTGTCGCGCTTTTTGTACCGCGGTAAGCCGTGCCGCTTGGTGACCGGGATTTTGTTCTTGCGGTCCAGAAGGGCTTTCTTGCGGCTTTTCGCGAAGTCGCGCACCAGCTGCTGCTGGGCGACCGACGACCCTTCGGACAGCCAGTTGGTACTGGTGGCGCTGTCGATCACCGCTCCGGTGGTCGCGTTGCGCAGCGAGGTGAGGAACTTGTCCTGCTCGGCGTAACCGAACGTGCCGGTCGGGTTGGCGAGGTTGCGATTCTTGGATTCGGTGACCAGGGCGTTCCACAGCCAGCGGCACTTGCCGTACTCGTGCAGCAGGTAGCGTTCAGCGTTGCCCGACGGGCGTAACCGCTGTGTCTGTCGCACCTGCATAAGCACACTGGAATTGTTTCAAGCCACTCCGATAAACCGCGCCCAAGGCGCGATCGAAACGCTTTTCATCAGTTCCGGGCGGCGCTTTCCTCCCCACGGCTAAAGCCGGGGGCTTCCAAGCGCTCGCATTTCGGTGACGGCCGCGGCGCGGGCAACTGCCGGAACTGCCCACAGGCGGCGGCGTCAGTCGTGCTCGATCCTCCGCAGCACCACCGCGGTGAACGGCTCGCCGACCGGCACCGGTGGCACCCCGTCCTTCATCAGCTTCCACTCCCCGCCCTCGACTTGCCGGGCGGCCTCGGCCGGGTCCTGGTACCGGCCGTGATACCAGCCGAGCCCGGACAGTTCCTGCACCTCGGTGAGTCCGGCCACCGCGGTGTCGCACCCGGATTCGTATCCGCTCACCAGCAGCGGCGTCTCCGGCGGCAGCTGCTGCAGCCGCTGGATCAGCTCACCGACGGTGGTGACGGGGCCGGGTTCGCAGGTGTTCGGCATAGGTTCCATGATGCCGCTCAGGGGCGTCAATCGTTCGAGCCAGGCGCGGGCGGCGTCGGCGGCGGCGTGCAGCCGGTCGGAGGCCCAGGAAGCCCGCGCCTGATACATGTTCCACGCTTCGTTGGGGAAGGAGTCGGCGGCTGTGGTGGCGGGAACGCGGCTGGTGAAGAAGCCGAGCCTCCACGGCCACTGACCTCACCGGATACGGCAGAGCCTCACCGGTAGCGAGGCTGGTCCTTGCAGCGATGGGGAGGTCGCCCACCTGACGGGTCCGGCAAGTTCCATTCCATCCACCTGTTCCAGAAGTTCCTCAACGGCGGTCGTGACTTCCAACCGCGCCAGATGGGCACCGAGGCAGAAGTGAAGTCCGTGACCGAAGGCCAGGTGGCCGGTCGCATTACGGTGAAGATCGAAGGTGTCCGGATTGGCGAACTTCTTCGGATCGCGATTGGCGGAGGAATAGAAGAGCAACGTCCGCGCACCGCGAGGGATCACCGTGTCGCCGATCTGGTGGGCTGTGCTGAGGGTTCTGCCGACCCACTGAACCGGCGATCCCCATCGCGCTGCCTCCTCGACCGCCGCTGGGATCAGGCTGCGGTCCGCTTTCAACTCGGCGAACAAATTCTGATCCTCGGCCATGCGGAGCAGGAGCATGCCGAGCAGGTTGGTGGTGGTCTCGTTGCCTGCGACCAATAACAGGAAGGCGTAGACGAATGCTTCGGTCACGGAGAGTTCACCAGCGGCTCTGGCGGTCTGTAGCCGGGTGAGCAGATCGTCGGCGGGTTCGATGGCGCGCTTGTTCATCTCAGCGGCGATGAGGGTACGGAACCGCACATAAGCGGGAAAGCCGGTACCGACGACACGCATGATCTCCGCGGCGGTCCGCGGTCCGAAAATTCCCGCGAAATGCTCAGACATCGAACGGAAGTCCGGCCAATTGCCGCGGGGAATGCCGAGCATCTGCGCGATGACGTTAATTGGCATAGGGATCGTGAGTGACTGAACCAGATCGACGACTTCCCCCGTTCGGAGTGGTGCGATGCCGACGGAAGCCAACTGGCGAATTTCGGAGGTGAGATCTCCGACCGCGCGCTTGTTGAAGATCGGGGCGGTCACCCGGCGCAGGCGGGCGTGGTCAGGAGGCTGGGCGAACAGCACCGCGCTTGCCCCGAAGGATCGCAGAAGTATCCCATCGGTGGAACTGAACGTTGCACTGTCTCTTGCGGCGGCATGGACGTCGTCATAGCGGCCCAGCATCCAGACGCCGAGTGCCTCGTTGACGACGACGGGATGCTCCCGGATCCGGGCGAGCGCGGGATACGGGTTGACGATGTTGTCCGGCAACGTCGGATCGAATGTGGTCCTGGGCACTGCGGCCGGCGCTGTGCGCGACTTCGGACGACGCAGGTCACGGTAGGCCCCGGTGGCTGCCGGCATTAGGAGGTCGGTCACCGAACCGCGCGTTGCGGCCAGCAGCGCAGCCGGGGTCGCTCTGATCACATCGGTGGGCATAGGTCAGACGCTATGGCTCGGGATAGGTCGATTGAATGATCGGTTCAGACATCGTCTTGATATTTTCAGACAAATGCCTGGACCCATCGCCCTAGACGTCGCTCGATCACCCGCGCCGACTCGGCATGTCGTCGAAACCGCACTGGCGCACGGAGTCGATTCACAATGGTGCCTGTCAGGTTCGGGGCTGGCGCTGAGCGATCTCAGCAATCCAGCCACTTCAGTTCGCCCCGAGCAAGAACTCACGGTTATCCGCAATGTCATCAGCCGACTCGCAGACTCCCGTGGTCTCGGTACCGAAGCCGGGTCGCGATACAGCTTGGCCGACACCGGTGTCCTGGGCTACGCACTCATGGCGAGTCGGTCATTCGGAGATGCGGTCGAGGTCGCCTGCCGCTACTTCTCCTTGACCTCAACCTATTCCACCCTCGCCGCACCAACGGTCACCGAGACCGAAGCGTCCATCTCCTTCGATCACAGCGGGGTTCCCGCCGATCTGCGAACTTTCCTGGTCGAACGCGATATCGCTGTCCTGTTCCGACTTCTCCCGCCCCTACTCGGCGGCCTGGAATCCCCCACTGTGGTCCGGATTGAGCTTTGCGACACGGAGCTTCCGACAGCAGTGCCAGAGATCCCAAACCTCACTGTGAGCGTGCATCCTTCCGACCGGAATGCGCTCAATTTCCCTGTCACCCTGATGGAGCGACCCATGCCGGTCGCTGACCCTCAAACCGCGGCAATCTGCATCCGCCAGTGCGAGGAGCTGCTTAACCGCCGCAGCGTTCGGCGCGGGATATCCGCCGCCGTCCGGACCCTGATCATCCAGAACTCCAACGAGATTCCGTCGATGGCCGCGATTGCCGCCGGTTTTCATATGACCGAACGGACGCTGCATCGCAGGCTTGCAGTCGAGGGAACCAATTACCGGGCATTGCTCGATGAGATTCGCACTGCACTGTCAGCCGAGATGTTGGAGTCAGGGCTCACGGTCGAAGAGACTGCGCGCCGTCTCGGCTATTCCGAAACTTCGGCGTTCACCCACGCCTACAAGCGATGGAACGGTTACCCCCCGAGTCGGCGAAGGAACCTGCGACCCTGAGCGCAAAAAGAATCTGTTCCCCAGCCACCAGCGGTCCGGCGAGTCGCCCACGGTCCTGCGAGCCGCGGATCACAACGGCGTTCGGCAAGCGCTCGATACCCCAGGGCTGTAAGGCGTCAAGCTGCTGCGGTGGCGCGGTGGGCCCAGGCTTTGTGTTCGTCGTAGTGGGTGCGGTGGCGTAGGCAGCCGTGCAGGATGCCGACGAGGCGGTTGCCTGGGGCGCGTAGGGCTTGGTGGTGGGTGTCGCCGGCGGCGCGGTGGGCGTCGTAGAAGGCGCGGGCGCCGGGGCTGTTCGTCAGGGCGCAGAAGGCCCATTGGTCGATCGCGTCGTAGAGGCGGCGGTTGCGGACGTGGCGGGCCAGCACGGCTCGGTTCTTGCCGGGGGCGACGGTCAATGGCGAGGTTCCGGCGTAGTTCTTGCGAGACTTGGCGGTGGTGTAGCGGTTCGGGTCGTCCCCGAACTTACCGAGCACCCGGGCGCCGAGTACAACACCAAGTCCTGGCCGCCGAACAGGAGGAACATACCGGCGTATCGCCTCTATCACCGGGAACTCCGCCGTGCCGAGGTTGAGAGTCCGCTGGAGGTGCTGCGGTCGGCCACATTGATCAACGCCGAGATGTTTGGCATGGGCGGAGAGGTCGGCGTAGTCGCTCAGGGCGCCTTCGCTGACAATACTGCTACTCGAGGGTGATCCCCTTGCAGACATCGGGCTGCTTGCTCGACCGACTGAAACCTTGGACTTCATCATGCGTGGCGGCGAGATTGTGTTGGACAGGGTCAGTCAGGTCGCCACAGGGCGGTGACCGCGTCTGTCGCACCTGCATAAGCACACTGGAATTGTTTCAAGCCACTCCGATAAACCGCGCCCAAGGCGCGATCGAAACGCTTTTCATCAGTTCCGCGCGGCGCTTTCCTCCCCACGGCTAAAGCCGGGGGCTTCCAGCGCTCGCATTTCGGTGAAGCCGAACCGCCGGGTGAGCGGTGAGCTCCAGCTGCCCACCCAGTCGGCTGCTCGCGCGGCGTCGGCTACCTTCAGCGCTCGAGCGCGCGAATGAGCAGGTCTTTGATCTCGGCTTGTCCTTCTTCAAGGGACCGCACCCGCGAGTTTGTGTCGGCGAGCCCAACCCCCGTCTCCGCACGGAACTCGGCCAGTCCAGTCTGCACCGCGGCAAGACGCTGAGAATGTTCCCGTTGGTTGGCCCCGAGCGCATTGATGGCGGTCAGCACAGCGCGGTAGTCGGCCTGCGCCGCCTCTAGCGCCGCAATGCGGGCCTCGAGGTCCTCCAGCGTTGCCACGTGCGCCAGCCTAACGGGGCCGGGGGCGCGCCGGGAGACCTTCATTTTCCGCACAGGCAGGTCAGCGTTGTTTCGGAGCTAGGGGCTGTCGCTGGTGGACTCGATCACCACCCCCCGACCTGCGCCTTTGCCACGGCATGTCACGTCCTCCACACTGGGACAAGGCGCCGCGTGAGCACGGGCAACCAGGCATTTCGCGCCGCCGGCCGAGGTGAGCACAGTCACCCTCGATGAATCGGCGATGACCGACGAGAATTACCGTTCCCGCAGCGAGATTGGGAAACGCCCAGGTGAGCGCGTTTTGAGGGGAAGGCGCGGCCGGCGGGGGCGTTTCCGCTGTTCGGTATCAGAGCAGGAGATAGCCGAGCCGGTTCGCGGCCGATGCGATCGCGGCGGCCAGCCCGGGGTGGCTGAGCGGCAGGGACAGCAACGGCCTCTCGGGCATAGCGTCACGCGCCGGGGTGAACAGTGCGATGCAGGGCTGCCCGGCGAAGCGGCTGTTGTAGCGCAGCCCGTCGAGGTCGGGGAACGCCTCGGCGATACGCCGCGCCCAGCGCTGCGTGATGGAGTGCGGGGCCGTCGACATGGCGAAGGTGCCCCCTGCCCGGGTGGGCCAGGAACCGCCGCTGTCGGCGGCCAGGTCGAGCAGTCGCAGGTCGCGGCCGAACCGCAACCCGGTCAAGTAGGGCTGACCGCGGAAGCGGTCGATGACGCGACCACTCTGGAACGCCTCCGCCAACGCCGCGAACGGTGTCGTCGCCGCGTACCAGACGCCGACCCCGGGATGGGGACCTATCGGCGCCGGGTGCGGATCGAACCGCAGATGCGGACCATGCTCGCGAAATGCGTTCCACGCCAGCACATGTTCTCCCGCCGTGCGGTGCACGCGCCAGCACACAGTCTCGTCGCCCAGCGTTCGGTACTCGTCGTCGCGGATGCCGATGACGCTGAGCCGGTCGGCAGACGGCGGGCCGGGCAGCCGTGTGCTCAAGCCGTGTACCAGTCGATCCCGACCGCAGCGGCGACGGCCTGGTCGACATCGCCGCCGTCGCGAAGCCATTCCAGCGGGGTCATCGACCGGTCATGGAACAGATCAGGTTGCGGGGTTCGTAGGAACCCTGCCACCGTCACGGGGTGCAGGTCGTCGGGAAGCGCCTGGAACACCCTTGCCAGACCGCGGACCTGGCGGCTCGGGCCGCCCTCCGCGGAGGTCTCGAACTGCATCACAGGGAAGACCCACGTCTTTCCGTCGGGGATCGCCCAGAGCTCCCCGGCCAGACGCTTCTGCCGCACCCGCGAGGCGGTGATGCCTAAACCGGCCGCGACCTCCTCCGCGGTGAACGCGGTCACCGCCAGGTGGGCTGCCTGGCCGGCAGCTTCGCCGGCCGCCGCAGGGTAGGCCCCGGGATCGGCGGTGAAGCCGGCGTCGTCGAGCAGTCGGGCCTCGGCCTCGGTGAGTGCTGCCGCGGCTGCCCGCGTCGCCGGTAAGGAACTGAGCGCGGCGACGAACTCATCGACGCGGATGTCGAACCGCTCCTGAAGGAGCTCCTCCAACCCCAGATGCCTCGCCATGCAGCTATTCTAACGCAAACAGGCGCGTAGTGATATTCGTTAGAAACTCAGGTTGTCGCGACTACGACTGGCGCAGGCTAGGCCGGTAGTCGGCGACCTCGGCCTCAGCGGCGAGCAGCGCGCCCAGCTCGCCTGCCTGCTGTGCAACGAAAACACCGATGACCTGTCGGCACAATTCCGGCACGCTCACCCCGCGCGCCTCGGCGATGCGTTTGAGCCCGACCACCGTTGTCGTGGTGACATGAAACTGCACAGCGAACTGACCGCATGAACCATCCTCGGGCGGTAACCCTGGCCCCACGATGACGGGACCGTCGATGGCGTACTCGCCAACCTCGACATCCCGGCTGGTCTGAGCGACCTCGTTACGACGTAGCGGGCTGTCGGTAGTTTTCGCAGGTGGACAGCGCCGGGCGGAGGTTGTGGAGTTGGCCTATAGGTCCAGGACCAACGCCAAGGCTTCGTCGACCCGTTGCATCTCCTCAATCGTCAAAAACCCGACCGGATCGGTGAGACGGCGCAGATCGACGGTATCGAGCTGATCGCACATGACCAGAGTCTGCTGATCCTCGATTGTCACCGGTGGCCGGAAGCTGGTCTGGCGAGCGCTAGTGCTGGTGAAAGCGATAATCCACGTGCTCAGGGCGAGCCAGTCCGGTTGTAGGACGACGGCGAACCGGCGGCCCTGTTGCTCGTGGCCCTTGCCTCGTGCCGGTAGCCGGTAGACCTCACCCTTCATGCAACGCGGCCCGATCCTGTTGGATCGCCCGGATTTCTTCCAGATCGGCAGGGTCATCCTTGATCGCACGCGCCTCTGCCGCAGCGACCTGTCGACGTTCGTCACGGCGCATCGCTGCCAAAGCCGCCAAGATAACCTGATCAGCGCTTTGACGCCGTGCAGCCCCAACCTCCAGAAGCAGGTCACGGGTGCTGGTTTGAACCTTGACAGTAGTGGTGTCAGCCATACCGCAAGTCTACTCTGGGTAGACCATCGAACGCGGGAGATGTTGGCCGGCGCACGCAGCGATGCGCCTGGACGGGCGGCGGGTTCGCCTCCACACCGTCCGCACCAGCCCCCCGTTGAGACGGGCGCGGCGCGGCCGGCTCACAAGATGGCGAACGGATCGCCCTCGATCAGCCCGAGGCTGCGGCCGTTGTCCCACTTGACGCCGATCTGGCGGGTGAGCGGTGAGCTCCAACTGCCCACCCAGTCGACGGTGCCGACCTCGCCGACCGCGACGGGGTCCGGGTCATTCATCGCGCCGGTCACCTTTACTCGGTCGCCGACCTTCGGTATCTGCTGCATGCCGGCACCGTAGGGCGGCCCGGGGATCTTCGGCGGATGCGGCGCGAGAGGCACGGAGCTGACTCCCCAGCTCCCTGACCAGCGCCGTTGCCGCTGCCTGTCACGTCCTCCACACTGGGAGGAGGCACCGCGTGAGCACGGGCAACCAGGCATTTCGCGCCGCCGGCCGAGGTGAGCACAGTCACCCTCGATGAATCGGCGATGACCGACGAGAATTATGGTTCCCGCAGCGGGGCAGGGAAACGCCCAGGTGAGCGCGTTTTGGGCGGCCGGGACCGGGTGACGGCGCGCGAACAGGGCAGTTGTGCACGTCCCGTTGTTGAAAACAGCAGGATGGGGGCTTTTTCGCGGCCTACGCTGCGCTATGGCTTCAGATCGAACGACTGCCGCTATCTGAGGACCACCCACGCCGAAACCCCGAGGAGGACCCGATGCGCACCGATACCACGTTCCGCTCCGGCGACGACCAGTGCGCGGGTTGGCTCTACCGGCCCGAGGGCTTTGAGGGACCGCGGCCGCTGATGGTGATGGCGCACGGCTTCAGCGGGACCAAGGAGATGCGGCTGCCCGCCTACGCCGAGCGCTTCTGCGCGGCCGGGATCGGGGTGCTGCTGTTCGACTACCGCCACTTCGGCGCGAGCGGCGGCGAGCCGCGCCAGCTGCTCGACATCTCCCGCCAGCTCGCTGACTATCACAACGCGCTGGCGTAGGCCCGCGACCTCGACTGGGTCGATCCGGAGCGCGTCGGCCTGTTCGGCAGCTCGTTCTCCGGCGGCCACGTGCTGGCGGTCGGGGCAGCCGACGGGCGGGTCGCGGCGATCGTTTCGCAGTGCCCGTTCACCGACGGGCTCGCGACCCTCCCCGCGCTCGGGCTGAAGGCGATCATGCGGGTCGCCGTCGCCGGGGTGCGCGATCAGGTCGCCGCGCTGCGTCGCGGTACGCCGTACTACATCCCGGTCATAGCACCGCCCGGCGGCTTGGCCGTGATGACCAAGCCGGATGTGGCATCCGGCTGGTCCGCGATCCTTGAGCAGTCGGTCGACCCGCAATGGGAAAACCGTGTCGCCGCCCGGATCGCGCTGCGGATGGGAACGTACCGCCCGGGTCTGAACGCAACGAAGCTCCCCTGCCCGGCGCTGTTCTGCATCTGCGACCAAGACTCCGTCGCGCCCGCGGAGCGGACTGCCACGCTGGCCGCGCGCGGGCCGCGCAACGAGATCAAGCACTACCCGATCGGACACTTCGACATTTACGTGGGTGATGACTTTGAGCAAGCGGTCGCCGATCAGACCGAGTTCCTCGTGCGGACGCTGAAGCCGTAATGCCGCACCTGCATCCAAAAGCGTTGCGGCTCATTGACGTCGCTGAGTAACACCGCCTCGGCGGCGCTGATCGCCGCGCCCCGCGGGGTCTGTCGTCGGTGCGCGCTGACGCCCTCCTGGCGTCAGGGATGGGCATCCGTCTGCCCTTATGGGTGGTCGAGGCTGAGGCTGAAGACCTGCACGGGGGCTGACTTCCCTTTCAGGGCGTGTGATCCCCGGTCGATGAGACCGGGGGGCCGGGAAGGTAAGGCGTCGCGGCACGGTTGGGTGAGAAGGATCGTGTCACCGGTGGTTTTGGTGAGTTGTTCGACACGGGCTGCCACGTTGACGGTGTCCCCGATGAGGGTGAACTCGAGTTTGCCGCCGCCGCCGATGGTTCCGGCGATCACCACTCCGGTGTTGATGCCGATGCCGATGCGGAGGTCCTGGCCGAATCGCTGGGCGACGAGGCGGTCGATCACCAGGGCGGTCCTCAGGGCGGCGTCGGCGTGATCGGGGAGGTCGTTGGGTGCGCCGAAGACGGCTAGTGCGCCGTCGCCGAGGAATTTGTTGACGTGCCCGCCGGCCTGGACGACGGCGGGCACCACGATCTCGAACAGGGCGTTGAGGCGGGTGACGGTGTCTTCGGCAGAGTGGGCTTCGGCGTAGGGGGTGAAGTCGCGGATGTCGATGAACATGACTGTCACCTCGCGGCGTTCCCCGGTGAAGACATCGTCACCCTGCTCGAGAAGCTTCGCCGCCAGAGCCGGATCGACGTAGGTACCGAAGGCTGCGTGGAGTCGTCGTCGCTCGGCCAGTCCGGCCTGCATGCGGTTGAAGGAGGCTGCCAGCGCACCGAGGTCGTCGTCCTGCACCACCGGCAGGCGCTGGGTGTAGTCGCCGGCGGCGACCCGTTCGGTTCCTGAGGCGAGGTCGCGGATCGGGCGCAGGGATTGTGCAAACACGGCGCCGACGGTGAACGGCACTCCGACGACCACGGTCATCGCACCCCCGATCGCGGCGAAGAGGACGGGCTGATCCCGGGCCCGGTCGAACACGGCCGCCAGCATCGCGCCGCACACGGTGAACGTGAACACGGACGCGAGCAGCAGCACGCTGGACCACGAGGCGAACGTTGGGCGGGAGCGGGGCAGGTGGTCACCGATCGCGGTGTCCCCGGCGATCGCTGCCCTGGCCGGTCGCACGACTGCTTCGGCCGTGCTGTGCACACCAACCAAAGTGGTGGCCGTTCCTATCACCGCCCCCAGGACCGCGTACTGGATCAACTGCGTCCCGCCCGCCCCGGCGATCGCGCCGACAAGGACCGACAGCACGCCGTAAGGCACGGGGCCGGCCCACAGCATTCGGGGGACCCACCGCCGGGCATAGGTGTAGGTGGCCTCGAGGGCGCTCGCGCGATCGACCTGGTGGCCGGCCGCCCACAGCTCGGCGGGACGGAACTGCCGGCGCCCGGCAAGAGCGTTCGCGCAGCACCACACCAGCAAGACGACCACGGTGACCGCGGCCGCCTCGAGGTAGTGACCGGACCTCTCGACAGCGACAATGAGAAACGACCAGAGGAAGTAGGCCGGCAGCGTCAAGAAGAACACGATGGCCCAGACCACCCACATGTATCTCGCCCCATGCCGATCCCACGCCCACTGCCAGATGCGGTCCATGCAGGGGAGGTTAGACCTGCCCACCACCTCGCCATCGGGTCTCGATGGTCCAGATCGGACGCCGCGTGCGATATGACGAGACAGCACCGAGCAGCGGTGACACCATATTGATGTGGACCCGGTGGGGTGGGGTTGACCACGACCGGGCTGTCGTGTTCCTCCTGCGGCACGCAGTTGTCGCCGGACTCATTGTTCTGCAACAAGTGCGGCGCACAGGTCGCTCACGCGAGTCGCTCGGCGGAGTACAAGCAAGTCACGGTCCTGTTCGCCGACGTGGTGCATTCGATGGACATCGCGAAGTCTGTCGGTCCCGAGCGACTGCGGGAGATCATGGCCGGGCTGGTTGATCGGGCCGCGGCGGTCGTGGGCCGCTACGGCGGCACCCTGGATAAGTTCACCGGCGACGGGATCATGGCCGTGTTCGGCGCACCCCTCGCCCTGGAGGACCACGCGATGCGGGCCTGTCGGGCCGCCCTGGACATCCACACGGTGATCGGTGATCTGGCCGATGAGGTCAGCCGCAAGGATGGTGTGGATCTTCAGCTGCGGATCGGTCTGAACTCGGGCCAGGTCATCGCCGGGGAGGTCGGCTCGGGTGGTGCCGGTTACACCGCGATCGGGGAACAAGTCGGCCTAGCGCAGCGTATGGAGTCGGTCGCACCGCCGGGTGGGGTGATGCTCAGCGCCTCCACCGCCCGGCTCGTCAAGGATGCCGCCCTACTTGGCGACCCGGAGCTGGTCCACATCAAGGGCAACGACCAGCCGGTGGCCGCCCAACGGCTGGCGGGCCTGCCAGACCGGGATCATCCCGCCGCCGGAACCGAGTCGGCTCTGGTCGGTCGACGTTGGCAGATGGCCGCCGCCGAGGGCCTGTTAGAGGCTGCCACCAAGGGCCAGGGCGCGGTGGTGACCGTGGTGGGCTCCCCTGGGATCGGCAAAAGCCGCCTGGTGCGCGAGATCACTGCGCTGGCCGCCGCCCAGGGTATCGAGGTGTTCACGGCGTTTTGCGAATCGCACGCCACCGATATTCCGTTCCACGCGGTGGCGCGGTTGCTGCGGGCCGCCACTGGTGTCCGTGATCTGGACGGCCCGGCAGCCCGCGCCCACGTCCGTGCCCGGGCCCCCGACGCCGACCCCGAAGACCTGGTGCTCTTCGAGGACCTGCTGGGCATCGCTGATCCCGAGGTGGAGTTGCCCAAGATCGACCCGGATGCCCGGCGGCGGCGGCTGACCGCCTTGGTCAACGCCGACTCACTGGCCCGAAAGTCTCCGGTGGTCTATGTCATTGAGGATGCGCACTGGATAGATGAGGTCAGCGAGTCGATGCTGGCCGAGTTCATGTCGGTGATCCCGCAGACCCCCTCGCTCGTGCTGATCACCCACCGCCCTGAGTACGCCGGGAGGCTCACACGGGTGCAGGGTGCCCAGACGATCGCCCTTGCCCCGCTGAGTGATCCGGAGACCGCCACACTGGTTGGCGAGCTGCTTGGATCGGACCCCTCGATCGGCGGGGTGGCCACCCTGATCGTCGAGAGGGCCGCCGGGAATCCGTTTTTCGCGGAGGAGATTGTGCGGGATCTGGCCGAGCGCGGTGTCCTGCAAGGGAACCGCAGCGCCTACGTCTCCACGGCGAATGTGGCCGAGGTCAGCATTCCCGCGACGGTGCAGGCCACCATCGCCGCCCGCATCGACCGCCTGGACCCGGGGGCCAAACGCACCCTGAGCGCTGCGGCGGTCATCGGATCACGTTTCAGCCGAGGCCTGCTCGAAACAGTGGGCGTAGATCCCGTCCTGGAAGACCTGGTGGGGGCTCAGTTCCTGGATCAGGTCACCTTCACGCGACAACCCGAGTATGTGTTCCACCACCCGCTGATCCGCACCGTGGCTTACGAGTCCCAGCTGAAATCCGATCGCGGTGAGTGGCATCGGCGGCTGGCCGCCGCCATTGAGGCGCGTGGAACACCCGATTCGGACGCGGCGCTGATCGCCGAACACGTGGAGGCCACCGGTGATCTGCACGCCGCCTACGGGTGGCACATACGGGCCGCAACGTGGGCGACGAACCGTGACATCAACGCGGCATGGCTGAGTTGGGAGCGTGCCCAAAGGATCGCCGACGCCCTACCCGCCGAGCACCCCAACCGAGCAGGCATGCGCATCGCCCCGCGCACCATGTTGTGCGGGATCGCCTGGCGAGTCCACGCGAACGTTGCCGGTGACCGCTTCGATGAATTGCGGGAGTTATGCACCGCCGCCGGGGACAAGACGTCGCTGGCTATTGCCATGGCGGGGCTGGCGATGGATCACGCGTTTCAGGACCGGATGCGCGAGGCGTCGCAGCTGGCATCGGAAGCGATGGCCCTCATCGAGTCGGTCGGCGATGAGACCTTGACGGTGGGGCTGGCCCCCATGGCCATCTGGGCCAAGACCGAGAGCGCCGAGTGGAGTGATGTGCTGCGGTGGTCGCAGAGGGTCATCGACCTGGCTGACGGTGATCCGTCTAAAGGCGACTTCATTTTCGGGTCTCCGTTAGCAGCCGCCTTCGCCACGCGGGCTCTGGCCGGTTGGAGCCTGGGTCGTCCCGGATGGCGCGACGACATGCCCCTCGCCCTCGCCATGGCCCGCAGCGCCGACTCGATGTCCTACGCCACGGTCGTCGGCGTCGTCTACACGGTGGGCATACCGTATGGCGTGCTGAAGCCCGACGATCGCGCGGTGCGCGAGATCGAGCATGCCGTGCACAATTCCGAACGATCCGGTGATGACCTCGCGCTGTCGAACGCCCGGGTAGCGCTGGGCTTTGCGCTGGTGCACCGCCAAACAGTTACCGAGCGTGACCGGGGACGGCAGCTCCTAGCCGAGGTCGGCGACATGTTCCTGCGTCGGGGACACAACCTGTGCGATTTACAGATTGTCAACGTGTACTCCGCACGTGAGAAGGCTAGGCGTGGAGATCGCGATGGCGGGATACCGCTCATGCGCACAGCAGCCGACCATCTGTTCCGTGAGGGACGGCTGCTGGCGTGGGGCGTTCCAACGACGGGTGTTCTGGTGGAGACACTGCTCGACCGCGGGGCCGATGGTGATGTGGCCGAAGCCGAGGCGGCGATCGAGCGGTTGGCGGCAGTGCAGACCGACCCGGGTTTCGTCCTGCGCGACATCTGGCTGCTGCGGCTACGGGCTCTTCTGGCCCGCGCTCAGGGCGACGAAGACGGATACCGGGACTATCGGGATCGCTATCGGAAGATGGCCACCGACTTGGGCTTTGAGGGGCACATGAAGTGGGCCGAGGCGATGACATGAACGGCGTTGCCCGGCAGGGGGCTTCACCCTCGGGGGTGGTCACGTTCCTCTTCACCGACATCGAAGGCTCGACTCGGCGGTGGGAGGCCGACCCGGCGGTGATGCGTGCCGCTCTGGCTGCTCACGACGAGGTTCTGCGTGAGGCGATCGAGGCCCACCAGGGCCTGGTGTTCAAGCACACCGGTGACGGGGTGTGCGCCGTCTTTACCTCGCCGAAGTCGGCGGTGGATGCCGCAGTCACCGCCCAGCAGGCACTGGAATTGCCGGTACGGATGGGGATTTCGACCGGGGAGGCCGAGCTGCGGGGGTCGGACTATTTCGGCGCGGTGCTCAACCGGGCGGCCCGGGTGATGGCCGCCGGTCACGGCGGCCAGATCCTGCTCGACGGCCTTACGGCGGGTCTGCTGCGTGGGGTGGACCTGATCGACCTAGGGTCGCGGCGGCTGCGGGACATCACCGACCCGGTGCAGGTGTTCCAGGTCTCTGCCCCGGGCCTGCGCACCGAGTTCCCTCCCCTGACAACCCAAGATCCGGCGTCGGGGAACCTGCGGGTCCCGACCACCAGCCTGATAGGGCGTGAGAAGGAACTCGGCGAGGTGGCCACTGCCCTCAAGGCCCATCAGGTGGTGACCCTGACCGGTCCTGGTGGGGTGGGCAAGACCCGCCTGGCCCTGGAGGTCGCCGCCCGCTCCGCCGAGGACTACCCCGACGGAGTATGGGTCATCGAGCTGGCCCCGGTCGCTGACCCGGCCGTGGTTCCCGAGGCCTTCGCCGCCGTCCTGGGGATCATCCAGCAGCCCGGCCTGAGTCTGGCCGAGAGCCTGGCCGCTGCGTTGGAGGGCCGCTCCCGGCTGCTTGTGGTCGATAACTGCGAACACGTCCTGGACGCCGCCGCCGAGATCATCGAGAACATCCTGTCCCGCTCGTCGACGGTGAGCATCCTGGCCACAAGCCGCGAGGGCCTACAGCTGGCCGACGAGCAACTCTGGCCGCTCCCCGCCCTGGACACTGACGGAGTCGAGTCGGCTGCGGTGAGCCTGTTCGTGGAACGTGCCCAAGCAGTAGCACCGGGCATCTCATGGGCCGACGATGCAGGTGCGGTGGTGGAGATCTGCCGACGCCTGGACGGGATTCCGTTGGCCATCGAGTTGGCCGCCTCACGCCTCCAGTCGATGACCGTTACCGAGGTACGCGATCGTCTCGATGACCGGTTCCGGCTGCTAGTGGGATCACGGCGCGGCCGAGAGCGCCACCACACCCTCCGCCACACCGTCCAGTGGTCTTACGACTTGCTCGACGACACCGAGAAGACACTTCTGACCCGGTGCTCGGTGTTCGCCGGTGGCTTCGACTTCCAAGCCGCCCACGCGGTGGCTGGTTCCGGTGACGACCTCGCCACTTTGGACCTCCTCGATGCCTTGGTCCGCAAGTCACTGCTGGTTGCCGACCGCTCATCGGGGCGGACCAGGTACGTGATGCTCGAGACCATCCGTCAGTTCGCCGAAGAGCAACTCGTGGCCTCTGGTGAGGCCGATGAGGCCCGTGCCGCCCATGCCCGCTACTTCGCCGGGCGTGAAACCGACATCATGGCCCTGTGGGACAGCCCCCGACAGGGCGAGGCCTACGCCTGGTTCACCGTCGAGCTGGCCAACCTGCGCACGGCATTTCGGTGGGCCGCCGATCATGGCGACGTCGACGTGGCTGCTCCTATTGCGATCTACGGGACGATCCTGGGCAATCAGGCCGGAAACTATGAGCTGATAGCCTGGGCCGAAGAGCTGATCGAGCCTGCCCGCGCCGTCGACCATCCCCGGTTGGGGGCTCTGTACGAGATGGCGTCGATGTGCTTTTTCGTTGGACGGATCGAGGCGGCTGTCGGGTACAGCGACGCGGGTCAGACGCTTCTCGGTAGCGGCCGGGACTACGAGCTGCCGTTCGGCGGCGAGGGCGTGCTTGGCGGTGCATACCTACTTATCGGGCAGCCCGAACGGCAGGTCGAGTGGTGCCGAGATCAGCTGGCACGGGGTCGCGACACCCACGCACTGACCCAAACACAACTTGTCGTGGCGCTGACCGCCGCCGGTGCTGTTAGCGAGGCGATGGCCGCCACCGAGGGTCTGATCGACGCAGCGGAAGCCACCCGCAACCCGTATGTGCTCTCATTCGCGCTTTTCGCTTACGGGTTTGCCTTCCGCGACGCCGATCCCGCCGCAGCACGGGAGGCCCTCCGTCGGGGGATGGTGCTCGCTGGGGACAGTGGCAACCGCTGGAGCGAAGCAAGCCTGGCGGTCGCCCTGTCCACCCTTGAGGCTGTCCACGGCGACACACTGGCCGCGCTCGACTACACCGGTGTGGCTATCCGCCACTTCGACGACGCAGGAAACACCAGCCAGGTCGGCGTCCCCCTAACTGTCCTGACTGCCCTGCTGGACCGGCTCGGACGCTACGAACCGGCGGCGGTCATCGCCGGTTTCGCCGTCGATCCCCTCAGCACGGCAAGCTTCCCAGCGATCACCACCACGATCACCCACCTGCGCGACGTCCTCGGCGACCAGGCCTACGAATCACTCGCCCGAAGGGGTAAGACGATGACGCCCGCTGAGATGGCGACCTACGCCTATGACCAGATCGACCAGGCCAGAGCAGAACTCAACGCCGTCTCGGAATAGACCACAAACAAGACACCGCGCCGGCCTAGCTTCGGTGAGTTCCAGGCGCCCAAACCCACACATCTACCCCAAGCTCGGCCTGGCCTCCCGGGTGCAGGTCGTCCAGGAAGCAGCCAGGCACATCGGACCCGCTGACCGGGACCGCTAGGAAATGAAACGGTTTGTGAGACAAACTGCGTATGAAACGACGTGAGACAAATCGAAGTGATGCAGGTCAGAAGACCGCGATATGAAACGGAATTTGAGAACCTGATATGGAGGCCAGTTTGTCAAGAGGGCAGGTGAAAGCCGCCCCGACGGTCGCCGGGGCGGCTTTCGTTTGACTGGGCTCGGTGATGGCCTCGACGGTCGTTGCTCACGACGGTGGTGTCAGGCTGATATGCGCGGGTTGGGTACCGCAGGACGATGTTCGGATGTGAACGGTACTGCTGTCTACAGTCGAGCGTCACCGGCATTGATGTGTGTTAATCATGCTGTGGCTCATAGGTTCTCCGCAGGTTCGTTCACTCACCGCGTCGCTGCTTGATCAGCCGGTCCCAGTCAAGTTTAGGCCTGCGCCGCTACTGCAGGGTGGCCAGAGACCAGCACCAGCCGGCCAGTTCGCGGGCGATGGCGACGTTGGCCACGTTCGGGTTCTTCCCGCGGTCGATGAAGCTCTGCCAGCGCTTGTTAAGACGTCGGTTGCCGGTATGGCCGCGGGCCCGCAGTGCGGGATCGACCTTGGCCCAACGGGCCCGCAGTGTGGGCCCGCAGGTGCTGTAGGACTTGCGGTGATGCCAGGCCGACTCGATCAGCAGGCGCCGCACGTGGGTGTTGCCGGCCTTGGTGATCGAGCCCTGCACCCGGGAGCCCCCCGAGGAGTGTTCGGAGGGCACCAGACCGACGTAGGCGCCGATCGAGGACCCGGTGAACCGCGACCAGTCACCGATCTCCACGGTCAGCGCCAGGCCGGTCAGGGCCGAGATGCCGCGCAGGCAGCCCAGCCGGTTGACCGGGTCGGCGAACCGCGGCGATGCAGCGACCACCAGAATCTGCTCATCGAGGCGATCTCTTGCTGCGGTGGCCGCCAGGACGGCGTCGAAGCTGTAGTCGAACGCAGCTTTGAGGTGGACGTCGTCGAAACGCTGTCGACGCAACCATTCCTCGTGCTTGCACGTCCACGGTGTCCCGCCCGAATAGACGATCCCCTGCCGCAGCAGCAATTTCGACAATCGATGCCGGACCCGCATTAAATCGGCGCGGGCGTCTTCGCGGGCCCGCACCAGATCGCGGACCGCCTCGATCTCACGCTCGGGCACCGTCACTGCGGTGATCTCACCGAGCCGCAACAGCCGGGCCAGATGCGCGGCATCGCGGGCATCTTGATCCGATCCCCGGACGGGCGCTGCAGCTTCGAGGGAGCGGCGACCAGGCACACCATCCCGGCCGCGCTGATCGCCCGCGCCAACCCGAAGCCGGTCGGGCCCGCTTCATAGGTCACCCGCACCGGCGCGCGCAGCTGGCCCAGCCAACCCAGGACCTGGCCGTAGTCCGGACACAACCGTGCCCGAGCGATCTTGCCTGTTTCTTCGTCGATGCCATGCGCGACAACCGAAAGCGCATGCACGTCCAACCCGACACTCGTACCCTGAACAATCACCGGAGGCCTCCTGATCTGCAAATGT
>Ga0315284_10004912_pt1 | contig 19000 bp, 18 predicted proteins | sample YL17G09_16_MG_FD_203696 | JGI IMG/M metagenome (GOLD analysis project Ga0315284, IMG submission 203696) | Sediment microbial communities from Yellowstone Lake, YNP, Wyoming, USA - YL17G09_16 | ecosystem: Environmental > Aquatic > Freshwater > Lake > Sediment | place: USA: Wyoming | collected... | reverse complement strand
AGCAAACACTGGCGCAGTTCCGGGACATACGAACCGAAGATGTCCGCCGATGAGCGGGAAACGCTCTACGCCGGCTGGAAGCGCGCCGTCGAACGTGCCCGTGGCTGGGCGACCGGCTGACCTCTACCAATGCGCGGCCAGCCACGCTTCCATGTCAGCGAAGACCTTGCCGCGCTCCGGGTCATTGAAGATTTCGTGATAGAAGCCCTCGTAGCGCTTCAGCGTTTTGTCCTTTGACTTCGCCACGCTGTGCAGGAGAACACTTCCCTCGATATTGGTGAGAGGGTCGGCTGCGCCGTGCATGACCAGGAGCGGCAACTCAAGACCCTGCATTTTCGCCGGCAGGTCCTTCTCCATGATGTTCATAAGCTCCGCGCCGAGCCTTGCGGTCACCTTACCACGGTACACAAGCGGGTCGTTGTCGTAAGCCTGCACAACCACTTTATCACGGCTCAGACCCGATGAGTCAAGAGAAGCCACGCCCATCTTCGGCAGTAGCGCGGAAAGGACCCGTGCCATTATTATCTGCAAACGCGTTACGCTGGCGCCGGGTTTCAGCGCCGCCCCGGACAGGATAAGACCGGCCAGTTCACCCTGGTATTGCGCCGCATAAGCCGCGGCAATGGTGCCGCCCATGCTGTGCCCCAACAGGAACAGCTTTGCCTCAGGATACAGGCCGCGCACCATGATGTGAAAAGTGCGCAGGTCGTCCAGGTAGTCAAGAAAGCGGTCCGTGTAGCACCGTGTGCCTTCGGAGAGGCCGTGGCCCCGCAGGTCAAAAGAATAGACAGCGTAACCTTTCGGCACAAAATACCCTACCGGGTTGCCGTAGCGGCCGCTGTGTTCGGCCAGACCGTGTACCACCATCACGACTGCCCTGGGAGCCTGCGGCGGTAACCACGCCTGCCAGTAAAGCGTCCGATTGCCTTTGCCTTTGAAGGTGCCCTCTTTATGTTCCATTCGCCACCCGCTTTTCAGGAATATTCGACGGCTGACTGTATCGGCTACACTGTACCACCTTCCCGTGGAACGGGCAAATGCGCCATCTGGAGGGTTCTGTCAGCCCGCCTTTGCGAGGAAGTCCCTCCCCGGAAGGACACCCCCGACCTCACCGCGAATCCATCTCCCTCTGTCATTCCCACGCAAATAACGACTTACTATCGCGGGGGCTCTGTGTTAGAGGGGCGCCAAGCACCTCTAAATAAACTTTTTTCCCCCCGCGGGAAGAGCCTGCCCCGTACTTGTTACGGGGGATTAAGAGCTTGCCCTGAGCTTGCCGAAGGGGTTGGGGCGTTGTGCAAGAATTGTTTGCCGCCTTAGCCATGGGAGTCCTGCCTGGACTACCGCTCCCGCTCGCCAAAGGGAGATAGCCTGCCCCGTGCCTGACACGGGGGCGGGAATCCAGAGCAATAAAGGTCAAACAACGTGGCAATCTCACACAACCTCATAATTGGCCAGGCATTGCATCGTCCCGATGGTGTCGGGACTTGCACTGACGACTAACAACCAAAAGCAAGTAGTACCATCCAGAGCGGTACAGAAGGCCCTTCCTCTGTAATCAATACAGGGTATTTTCATCACCATAAACAGGGTATATTACCCGGTGCTAAACAGGGAATTAGCGCCTTACCCCGCCTCTGCCACGAATATAGAATTTAGGGGAGGTGCGGAAATGTACCTGTTTTTGCCATTGATTTCGACTGCCGCCGGTTTCGTTTTCGCGGGGCTGGGCCGGGCAACTTCAGGGCCGAAGGCAGGGCAATCTCCGGTTAAATAGCAGACCAATATGGTCTTTATATCAGGGTCGGGAGGGGATGGCGGAGGGGGCGGCGGATAGACTAGAAAGCAGGTGAACAAATGGTAACCAGGTGGCTCGGGGACAAGAAGTGGCTGTTCGTCCCCGCCGGCATATTTCTCCTCATCGGTCTGTTTTTCGTCCTGAATAGCAGTCCCGCTTATGCCCTCGATGAAAGCAACTGCCTGCAGTGCCACGGTAACGCCGGCCTGACCAAGACGGACAACGTAGGGCAAAAAGTCTCCCTTTACGTCAGCGAGAAAAGCATAAACACGGCCGCGCACCGCTACGTAGACTGCACAAGCTGTCACTCCGCGAAACCGCACGACGCGGCCGCCATTCCCAGCAAAGAGTCCCTGGCACAACAGTGCGGTTCCTGCCATCAATACGAGGCAAAGCTCCATAGCCAGAGCATCCACGGCGTGCAACTGGCGCTGGGCAACAATGAAGCCGCCACGTGCATTGATTGTCACAGCGCGGACGGCAACCCGCATACGATTATCCGCACGCTCGAATACACCGCGCCCACGTACAAAAAGAACATCGCCGCCACGTGCGCTAACTGCCATGCCCAGGAAGACCTGATGGCAAGCTATGGCATCGTCGAAAAAGTGTATGAATCGTACATGCGCAGTTTCCACGGGAAAGCTATGGAGCTGGGCACCTACAAGGCGACCGAACTGGACAAGGCGACGTGCACGAACTGCCATGGCGTACATGATATCAAGGCGGTCACCGACCCCGGTTCCCCCGTGGCTGGCCTGGATAACCTCTCCCGCACCTGCGAGGGCTGTCATCCGGGCGCCGGAGTCGAGTTTGCCAAAGGCTTCCTGGGGCATAAGGAGGCATCGCCGCAGAATGTGCCCGCCGCGCACTATACGGAAATTATTTTCTCCACACTGCTGATAACTGTGGTCGCCTTCGGGGTTATCATCATGCTACTGGCAGCACGGAAATTCATTGCGAATAGATGGAAGGAGAGAGCATGACGACGGTCACACGCGCTATTCCAGCCGAAAAGGCCCGGGAAGAAGATTCCATTACCCGTTTTGACATCCACCAGCGCATCCAGCACCTGTTCCTGCTATTGAGTTTCGTCGTGCTGGTATTCACCGGCATGCCCATGAAGTTTGCGGAGAACGGCGTCAGTAAGTGGTGGATAGGCGTGCTCGGCGGCGTAGAACCCACCCGCCTGATTCACCGCGGCGCGGCATGGGTAATGATTGTGACCTGTGTTTACCACGTGGCGTATCTGGTCTATAATATAGTTGTACAGAAAAAAAGTCTGACAGCCATGGTTCCGAGCAAACGGGACTTTATCCTGTTTATCCAGGAAATTGGCTACTTCACGGGACTGCGGAAGGAGAAACCCAGGTTCGGCCGATATAACTGGCGTGAGAAGTTCGACTACTGGGCGATGTTCTGGGGCATACCGGTCATGGTACTTTCCGGACTGGTAATGATGTTCCCGGTCTTTGTCACGAATTTCCTGCCCGGCTGGGTGGTGCCGGTGGCTCTGATTGCTCACAGCGATGAAGCTATGCTAGCATTAACATGGATAGTAATTGTCCACGTCTTCTTCAACCACTTCGGCCCCGGCGTCTTCCCCATGAACCCGTCCATTTTCACCGGCAAGTTATCCAGGGAACGCTACATGATTGACCATGCCGCGGAGTACGAAAAACTGAAGGGGTAACCGGCGGAGGTAAAAAAGAGCAAGTGAGGTTATTGCGGCGACTATTCGATGACAAACTGACCAGGGCGGCGTTCACTATCTGGCTACTTATCATCATACTGGTTGTTTTCAATTTCCGGTCAACCCTGCCTGAACAATACCCCCTCTTCGGGGTATTTGATTTTCTGATGGTGCCCGTCCTGTTCATCGCCGGCGGGGTGGTGTTTATTCTTGCCATCTGGAGGTTCAGCAAATGACACAGATGGAAGAACAACGGGTACGGCGTACCAGGCTTATTTTTCTGATGGTCGCCGGCGCAATTGGCATCATGTTCCTGGTGATTGGCGTCTATCAACTCGTGGAATTCATGGACTCGACTGCTTTTTGCGGCAAGCTCTGCCACACCGTTATGTACCCGGAATACACGGTATACCAGGGTTCCCCGCACTCCAGCGTCACCTGCTCGGAGTGCCACGTGGGGTCCGGGGCTGATTACCTGGTGAAATCCAAGCTGAGCGGCATACCGCTGATTATCACCACGTTGACTGGCAGTTACGACCGCCCCATTGCGACACCGGTGAATAACCTGCGCCCGGCGCGGGAGACCTGCGAGCAGTGCCACCGTCCGTCCATGTTCTTTGGTGACGTGGTCCTGACACGCACCACGTACGCACAGGATGTAGCCAACACCGCTACTACTGACACCAGAATCCTGAGGGTGGGGGGCGGCCAGGCAGAAGTGGCAAAAGACATCCACTGGCACGTTGCCTCTGAGGTCTGGTACCTGCCGCTGGACGAAAAGCGCGACGAAATCGGCTGGGTCGGCGTGGTAGATAAGAACGGCCAGGTGACCGAATACTGGGATATGAGCAAAGTCGGCGAAATTACCAACGAGCGGGTGCAAAAAGAAGGCCGCCTTATGGACTGCATCGATTGCCATAACCGCGCCACTCACGTCTTCCGTTCGCCGGAGGAACTGATTGACGAGGCGATGCTACAGGGCCTTATTGACACCAGCCTGCCCTATGTTAAAAGGGAGGCGATGCAAGCCCTGAATACGACCGCCCCCAGCCTGGAAGCCGCATACAAGAAGGTTGAGGCGATTCAGGATTTCTATAGCGCCAATTACCCGGACCTGACAAAATACAAGCAGACGGAAATTACGACGGCAATCGCGCAGCTAAAAACTATCGCCAAACTGACGACCTTCCCGGAGATGAACGTGAGCTGGCAGTCTTACACGGATAACGTATCGCATATATCGTCCCCGGGTTGCATGCGGTGCCACGGCAAACTGGTCGCCACCAGTGGCCCGCAAAAGGACCAGACGGTCCGCGCCGACTGCACATTATGTCACTATTTCCAGACACCGAACCCGGGCCAGTAGTATCCCGTCGGTTGTTTTTTCATAAGGGAGTGGAGGTTGGGAGGATAATTTGAAAAAGAAGAGGTTCATCATCGTCGGGGTGATTGCCCTGGCGGCGCTTGTCTACATAGTCATCACAGCGTTTCAACATGGCACTACTCGTTACTACACGGTCAGCACCATCCTGGAGCAGAGCGCCTCAGTAGCCGGGGAGACGGTACGCGTTAGCGGCGGCCTGTCCACCATTACGCAGGGCACAGGCGCTTCACGCTGGCAATTCGTTCTGTCTGAAAGCGGAAAGGACCTGCCCGTGGTCTACCAGGGAATTGTCCCGGATGCATTCAAGGTAGGCAACGAGCTTATGGTAGAAGGCCATCTTGACCCAGCCGGGGTCTTTCAGGCGCAGACCATCATCACTAAATGTCCCTCCAAATACGAACCGGCCAAACAATAATTTACTGAAAAGGTGGCCTTCATGTCGGCTTTTGGCACTCTCATACTATTTCTGGCGCTGGGCGTCTCCGCCTTCAGCGTGATTCTCTCGGTAACCCGTCTGCTCCCGGGCTCAAAGGAGCGCGCCGCCCCTCCGGTGACAATGGTGGCGCTTACCGCCGGCCTGTTGACCCTGGCGGTGTTACTGCTTGTCATCGCCCTTGTTACCCACAACTTCCAGCTTGAATACGTGGCGTCCTACACCAACACGGGCATGTCACTACCCTATCTCATCAGTGCGCTCTGGGCGGGCAACGGCGGCTCATTACTGTTCTGGGCATGGCTCCTCTCGATTTTCGCAGTGGTCCTGGTGTTTCGGACAAAGAACCGGACAAGCCCGCTCGTTGCTTATGCCACCCCGGTGATGATGTTCACCGTGCTATTCTTCGCCGTCCTGCTCCTGGCGACAACCAACCCCTTTGTCGGGCTGGCAACGGCGCCGGCAGAGGGCCAGGGTTTGAATCCCCAACTGCAGAACCCCGGCATGATATTTCACCCGCCGTTCCTGCTTGCGGGCTACGCCGCCATTACAGTTCCGTTTGCCCTGGCTTTGGGTGCGTTGTTCAACCGCCGGTCTGACAATTCCTGGCTCGCTCCGGCCCGACGCTGGGCTTTGTTCGCCTGGCTCCTGCTGGGCATCGGCAACCTGGTCGGCATGTGGTGGGCTTATGTAGAGCTAGGGTGGGGCGGCTACTGGGCATGGGACCCGGTGGAGAACGCCGGCCTGATGCCATGGCTGATGGCTACCGCTTTCATTCACTCCCTGATGATGCAGAACCGCAAGGGCACCTTCAAAGTCTGGAATATCGCTCTCATTATCGCCGCCTTTAACCTGACCATTTTCGGCACGTTCATGACGCGCGGCGGCTTTTCCCCCATGCATTCATGGCAAGATACGGGCATGGCGCCCTACTTCCTGACCTTCATCGCCATCACCCTGTTTATTCCGGCATGGGTACTGATTTCCCGCCGGAAAGAGCTGAAAGGCAAGGAAGAGATAGAATCGGTCGTCTCCCGTGAAGGCACCTTTTTCCTGAACAACCTCCTTCTCGTCGCCATCACCGTTGTGACGCTCATAGGAAGCGTTGTTCCCGCCATTCTGAAACTCGCCAGCGGGCAGGAAATAGGCGTAAATCAGACCTTCTTCAATATGGTCAACGCACCCCTTCTCCTCGGCGTAATTCTGCTGGCGGGACTGTGCACCATCATCGGGTGGCGCAAGATGACCGGCAAAGAACTGGCGCGCCGGTATCTCTGGCCCGCGGCGCTGACTATCATCCTGGGCATTATCCTGGCGGTCTTGAAAGTCAGCAGCGCCGCCGCTATCGCCGGCTATATGCTCAGCGCTTTCGCCCTCACAGCGGTCGTTTCCCAGTGGCTCTCTGAACTTGGGGCAGGCGGAAAGTCCCTCGCTATATACCCGTCACGGTTCTGGAGTTTACTGCGCGCCAACCGGCCGCGCTATGGCGCGTACATCGTGCATATCGCCATCGCCGTCATCGCTATCGGCATTATCGGTTCGTCCCTGTTCGACGTTTCGAAAGAAGCCACGCTGGCCAAGGGGGAAAGCCTCAATATCAAAGATTACGGTGTGAGATACGATAACGTGGTGTACGCCCAGCAGGGAGATGACGACGTTGTCAGGGCTACCGTCAGTGTCACGAAAGGCGCTGAGTCTCTGGGCATCATGTACCCGGAGAAACTTTACAGCACCAGCTATGACCAGTGGGTCTCCGAAGTAGCCATCCGCAGTACCCTCGCCGAAGACCTGTATATTATCCTCGGGGACTGGGGACATGACGGCACCGCCACCATCAAAGTGCTCGTCAATCCCCTGGTCGATTGGATCTGGATTGGCGGCGGGCTTTTCATGGTCGGCGGCGTAATTGCTTTCTGGCCCGGGCGTCAGGCGCCGCGCGCCGGCGAGACCGACACCCCGCAGACAGAAGCCACCGGCCAGCCCGCAAAGCCGCCGGCGCCCGCAACTCAGCCGCAAAAACCGGCCCCCGGGACAAGACCACCGGTCAATCCGCCTCCCCGGCGCATGAAAGGCAGGAAAAAGGGAAGGAATGCCAAACGGTAATCCGGAAACCGTGCAGACTGTCATCGAGACCCGCGGGGTCACCAAGCGGTTCGGCAACCGCCTGGTCCTGAAGGGCATCGACCTGACCGTGCGGCGCGGTGAGCTTGCGGTCCTGTTCGGGCCAAACGGCGCCGGCAAAACAACCCTGCTTAGAATCCTGGCGACTATCATGAATCCCACCGCCGGAACAATCACAATCGACGGGTTTAGTGCGAAGGACGATGCCGGGGTAATCCGCCGTAAGATTGGCGTGGTCAGCCACCTGACATTCCTTTACAACGACCTTACCATACGGGAGAACCTGGATTTCTATGCCCGCATGTATGATGTCCCGCAGAGGAAAGAGCGGATTCAGGAGACCGTGGAGATGGTGGGCATGGGCGCCCGCCTGAACGACCGCGTGGGCACGCTCTCCCGCGGCATGCAACAGCGGGTCGCCATTGCCCGGGCGGTCCTGCATCAACCGGAAATACTACTGTTCGATGAGCCGGAGACCGGCCTCGACCAGCGTATTATCTCCGTGCTCTGGGACAACCTGCGTTATGAAAAAGGCGTAAAACGCACCATCGTCCTGACAACCCATGACCTTGACCGAGGACTTGAGCTTGGCGAACGTTTTCTGGTGCTTTCCCGGGGCACGGTGGTCTACGATAACGTGCGGGCACAGGTCGACACGTCGCTTTTGCGCCAGACCTATGAGCAATGGGCGGGAGTGGCCATATGAGCTTCCTCAGTAAAAGCCTGGCAATTGCCCGCAAGGAAGCGCTGGCGGAGATGCGCACCAGGGAGATGGTCTTTGCGGTGCTGGTGTTCACCCTGCTGGTCCTGGTCATTTTCAATTTCACCACCGGTGTCAGCCCGCAGGTGGTGCATGACATCGCCCCGGGTCTGCTCTGGGCAACCTTCAGTTTCTCCGGCGTTCTGGCATTGAACCGCTCTTTTGTGCGGGAAAAAGAAAATGGTTGCCTCGATGGACTGATGGCGTGCCCGGCGGACCGCGAGGTTATTTATGCGGGCAAGGCACTCTCCAGCCTGGTTTTCATGCTCTCCATTGAAATCATCGCTCTGGTAATTTTCACACTCCTGTTTAATGTCAATGTCCTTTCCCTACCCTTAATTCTCATCACGTTCCTGGCGACCATCGGGTTTGCAGCGGTGGGCACCCTGTTTTCCGCGCTGTCCGCCAACACCCGGGCACGGGAAATGGTCCTGCCCATCTTGTTCCTGCCGGTCGTTCTGCCCGTGGTCATCTCCGCCGTACAGGCTTCAGAAAAGGTGCTGGATGGCAAGTCCTGGGGGGGACTATCACCCTACCTCCAGCTTATTCTGGCCTTTGACGTGGTCATTACCGCGGTTTCTTATCTTGTTTTCGCCTACGTCATAGAGCAATAGGGAGACAATTATGAAAGGAAAAGAAACACTGAAGACCGTGGGGCTGTTCGCCGCGCTGGCGCTTTTTGTGGCGGCGCTTTACATGGTCTTCATCTATGTGCCCACGGAAGCCCAGATGGGCGTGGTGCAGAGGATATTTTACTTTCACGTGCCGCTTGCCTGGCTTGGACTGCTCAGCTACACCCTCGTTTTCATCAGCAGTATCATGTTTCTGTGGAAACGCAACGCGAGCTGGGACAACCTGGCAAGTTCCGCCGCGGAGATAGGTTTCATCTTCACCACGCTCTTTCTCATCAGCGGTTCCCTGTGGGCAAAGCCTGCCTGGGGAGTCTGGTGGACATGGACGCCGCGCCTGACCACGGCGCTCATACTCTGGTTTATCTACATCGCCTACCTGACGGTGCGCTTTTACGCCCCGGAAAAACAGCAGGGAGCGCGGTTCGGCGCGGTGGTTGGCATTGTGGGCTTCGTTGATGTCCCTATCATTGCCCTGGCCACCACCATCTGGCAATCGGAGCACCCGGGCGCCCTTATCTTCGAGGGCGGACTGGCGCCCGAGATGAAGCTCACCCTGATGACTTCGATCGCGGCTTTTACGGTGCTCTACATTTTCCTCTTGACCCTGAGCACCGGCCTGAAGAAACGTGAAAACGAAATCGAGGAATTGCGCGAAAAACTGGAATAAGGCCAATTACCATACCGGAGGATTAATATGGGCTATCTGTTCGCGGTTACGGGCATAGTCTGGGCAGTTGTTTTTGGATACGTCCTTTTCATCATGGGCAGGCAAAGGAAACTGCAACAGGAAATTCAAACGCTGAAGCAATTGATTGATGAGAAAAATAAGGCCGGCAGGAAATAAGTTTGCCGCCGGCGTGCCGCCGTGTATTTCAAACGAGGTTGTGGGACATAGAATAGGAAAGCGGAATAGGAATCCGGCGCCCGGGGTGACCTCCTGATGCGAAAAACAGGAAAATCCAGATTTCGTGAAATCCAGCCCCTGCGTTTCCTGGGTGGTTTATCCCTGGGCAAAAAAATCATGCTCCTGACAGCCCTCGGCCTGCTGGTGGGCGCCAGCGCCCTGGTGTACCCCGGCTTGAGGGCGACCCAGGAAGCCACGGACATGATGCTGGAAGACCGGCTCACCACCGCCCGCCTTGTCGCCGATTCCCTGGACGAATCTCTCCGTCTTTCTCTGGATATCCTCAAAGCCACCGCCAGCCACGTTACGATGGCACAAACCCCGGCGGAACTGGAACAGCAAACCGGGGCGCTGTGGGCAACCTACTCCCAGCTTTCAATTTATACCGATAGCATGTACCTGTTTGACGGCGGGGGCAAACTGGTCTGGAGTAAACCACCCGCATCGACTTCCACCTCTGAAACCACCAGTACATTCGTGGAGACAGTAAGCGGGCAGGGAAGCGGTCCGACCGTATCCGGACTGGTCGCCTCGCCTGTCAGCAATAATCCGGTGGTGCTACTCACCTGTGCGACCGGCGGAGACAGCCCGGCACAGAGCGGCAGACTGGCGTTGGCCATCGATCTTGCCCGCTCCGGATTCATGGGTTTCGTGCGCCCCATGCGGCTGGGTAACACTGGCTATGTGGAAGTGGTGGACCAGAGCGGCGTGGTAGTGGTCAGGACAGAACCCGGACCAAAGATCGCCCCTTTTGAAGAGAGCGACCACAGCGGACGTTTCAGCGAGCTTATCGTGACCGGCAAACCCACCCGCGGCCTGTGTCACACCTGCCATGCCACCTCGCAAAAGGTTGCCACCAGAGATGTCCTGGCTTTCGTGCCGCTCTCCACGGCGCGCTGGGGCGTGGTCATCAGGCAGTCCGAACAGGAAGCCATGGCCCCCATACGCAGGCTCCAGCGCGGTCTCTTGCTGTCCGGAGGCGGCCTGGTTATCGTGGCGTTCATACTGGCGGCGGTGACCACAAGAAATATCGTCAAACGGGTGCAGACTCTCACCGGCGCCTCGGAACGCATCGCCGGCGGCGACCTGGACAGCCCGGTTACCACCACGGGCAATGACGAAATAGGCACACTGGCGGAGGCACTGGAGAGCATGCGCTCCCGGCTGAAAACTTCTTATACCGAGATAGAGCAGCGCACACGGGAGCTATCTTCTTTGCTGGCCATTTCCGAGGTGCTGGCTTCCCTGCCGGGCCTTTCGGACCTTACTGCCGCACTCGGTCATGCGCTTGACCGCACCCTGGAAATTATGAAGATGGATTCCGGCGCCCTGCTCCTTCCCAACGAAGAGAAAAATACCCTGTCTTACCTGGTCTACCGCGGCCTGCCGCCGGAATATGCGGAAAGCGCCACGTATCCACTGGCTGACCTGGCAGGCGAAAACGTCACCGTCAGCGACCTCGAAGAGGGCACAACAAATCCTCTCCATGACCAGTTACGCGCCCTTGGCATCCACACTCTCGTCTCCATGCCTTTGCGGTCCAAACAGGGCATCCTGGGCATCCTCCTGCTCGCCCATCACCAGGCACGGCAATTTTCATCCCAGGACACGCGCCTCCTTGAGGGAATCGGACGGTACATGGCTACCGCCCTGGAAAACGCGCGCCTTCACCAGGAAGTTCAGGCAAAAGAGGCAATCCGCGGTGAACTCCTTCAGGACATGCTCACTGTCCAGGAAGAGGAACGGAGGAGAATCGCCCGGGAGCTTCATGATGAGACCAGCCAGGTCCTGGCCAGTCTTAACGCTAACCTGGAGGCGGCTGTCAACACCCTGCACAGCGGCGATGGCAAGACCGAACTTCTGCTGAAGAAAGTGCAGTCCATGTCCGTCAGCATCATGGACAACATAAATAAACTTATCTACCAGCTACGGCCATCTCTGCTTGACGACCTGGGACTGGTGGCGGCCATACGCTGGCTGGAGGCCAATAACCTGCGGCCCGCCGGTGTCAGAGCGCGGCTCGTCACCAGGGGAAGACAGCGACGTCTGCCGCGGGAAAGTGAGACGGCCATCTTCAGAGTAGTGCAGGAGGCATTCAGCAACGTGGTGAGGCACGCCCGGGCTAAACACGTCGGCGTGACGCTCCTCTTCGCCGAAGAGCTGGTGACACTGGATATTGAAGATGACGGGACAGGGTTTGATGTTGAGGAGGCAATACATTCGCGCGCCCGCCCCCGGGGGCTGGGACTTCTAGGAATGACTGAAAGAATCGAGATTATCGGCGGCAAAATCACCATCCACTCACAGGAAGCCGCCGGAACTCAAATCCACATTGAGATTCCCCGCAGAAAGGAGACTCAGGATGGATAAGACCAGGATTCTTATTGCCGATGACCATGCCCTTATGCGTGACGGTATCCGCGCCCTGCTTACTACACATGAGGATATGGAGGTCGTTGGAGAAGCCGCCGATGGCAAAGAAGCCATCGAAAAGACCCAGCAACTCGCTCCGGACGTTGTCATTATGGACATAAGCATGCCCAGGATGGACGGCCTGGAGGCAATCCGGCGTATCCGCAAGAAACAGCCTGGCGTCAAAACGCTGGTCCTTACCCAGCATGATAACCAGGAATACATCCTGTCGGTGGTAAAAGCGGGGGCTTCCGGCTTTCTACCCAAAAAGGCCGTCAGTTCCGACCTCATCGCGGCACTGCGCGCCCTCCGGAAGGGGGAATCATTCCTGCATCCCCAGGCCGCTTCGATACTCATTGCCAGCTACCTCCAGCGCACCGATAGCCTGGACCCTTACGATACGCTCACCGCCCGGGAGCGCGAAATACTTAAGCTCGTGGCGGAAGGACACACAAGCCGGCGCATCGCTGAAATGCTCTACCTCAGTGTTAAAACGGTCACCGGCCACCGCAACAAGCTCATGCAAAAGCTTGACCTGCACAACCGCACGGAGTTAGTGCGCTATGCGGTGCGCCGCCGTCTCATAAGCTCCGATGCATAAGTAGGGCTGATTCATGACCTGCCGTTTTCGCAGTATAAAACTACGTATGTACCCGTATTCCCAAACGGCGCACCACGGGTTATATTTTTAATTAAGGGCAGTTCGTGTGCGACTACATACTTTTTGTCGCAGGAAGCAGGTAGTTTTTTACCCAAGAACACACAACTATGCCGTTGTGAGCAATGGGGGCTTGCCGATAACATATAGGTTGAATCACTGTGGCAAGTCGAGCGTGCTTCCATATATTCAATTAGGAGTCTACACAGAAGGAGTCCTGGCTCAGGTACACAGTATGAACTAGGGCGCTTTCAGAGAACGGAGCGCTGGATGTGGATTTTCGGCACACGAAAGGAGTTTTCATGCGCAGGCAATTGACGAGGAGGCTTGTGTGGGGCGGCGGCTTACTTCTTATCTCGGTACTCTTGCTCCTGTTCTTCCTGGGTGGGTGCACCGGACAGGCCGGTCAACAGGGTCCGCCCGGAACGGCGGGCACGCCGGGCGCGAGCACCGGCATCGTCGCCGGCAAGGTAACCAATAGCCTGACCACCGGCGGCATTAGCGGAGTAGCCATTACCACCGACCCTGCTATCAAAAATGTAACCATCACTACCGATAGCTCGGGCGCATACTCCGCCGAATTGCCCATTGGCGTTTATACGGTCACCTATAAGAAGACCAGCTTTGGTGACGCCACCCAGACAGTTTCGGTCGTCGCCGCCCAGACCATTACCAGAGACGTAGCCATGAAACCGACGACAGCGGTGGTAGTCAGTGCCGGCACGGCGCAGTCAGTGGCACCGGATTCCACGGTGAAGCTCAGCGCCACGGCAACGCCTATGGATGGTTCTACTGTTACCGGTTATGAATGGGCGCAGACGGCTGGCATCCAGGCGCAAATCGATGACACCAAGTCAGCCAGTATTAATGTAAGGCTTGCTAAGTCGAATGCTTATAAATTTGAGTTGACCCAGGGTATCGAAGATATCCAGCGCGTCAAGGTTGTCGGCATTAATCCGCACGCACTTTCCGCGGCACAGACAACCACGTTTAAAGTGACGGTGACAACCTCCAGCGGCAAATACAGCGCCACGGTTAACGTTACCGCTACCCTGCCGTACGACATCAGCACCGGGTTGCAGGATGTCGCCAAGGGCACCTCCGTCATGGTGCAGGGCAAGACCCAGGACAAGTACGACTGGGCGCTTACTGCCGCCCCGGCTGACTCAAAAGCCATCCTGACAGATGCCACCACGCGGTATCCCATTTTCACTCCTGATACGGTGGGCAAGTATACACTGACGGAAAAAACGACCAAGGCAACCCTTGATGTCTACGCGGGCACATGGGCCGGCGCCATCAGTGGCATAGATGCTAAAGGAAATCCCGTTTCCGCCGGTTGCACCATCTGCCACGATGGCAAAACTGCATCCAATAATTTCGCTGATTGGGCGCAGTCAGGCCACTCCAAGATTTTCACCAAGAACATCGATAATCCGGCCGGGCACTGGACCGCAAGCTGCGCGTCCTGCCATACCGTTGGCTACGACACCACCGCCACCAACAATGGCTTCGACGAGCAAATGGCTAAAGAAGGCTGGAAAGTACCTTCTCATGGTGAGGTTGGCTACTGGAAAACAATGCTGACCAAGTACCCGTTGACAGCCAGCATGGCGAATATTCAATGCGAAAACTGCCACGGCCCCAATGATGGCACCGGACTGCATGCCAATAAGACCTATGATGCGGCGCGCATCAGCCTCTCCGCAGACGTTTGCGGTAGCTGTCACGGCGAACCGCCGCGGCATGGCCGCTTCCAGCAATTTGAGGATAGCCCTCACAGCAATTACCAGCTAGCAATTGACGAAAGCGGTTCCGCAAGCTGTGTCCGCTGTCATACCGCCCAGGGCTTCCTTACGTGGTTGGCGCAGGGCGTACAGTACGGCGACCTGAACAGGTCAATCCAGGGCAAAAATGGCAATGCCACCGCGGCTGAACTCGCTCTCATCGTTACCGCGGACAACGCCCAGCCGCAGACCTGCGCCGTTTGCCACGACCCGCATAACCCGGGTACGGCTTCCGGCAACCCTGGCGTGAACACTGCGACTGTGCGTGTCATGGGAGATACCGCCCTTCTGCCATCCGGCTACCAGGCTAAGAATGTGGGCAAGGGCGCCGTCTGTATCACCTGCCACAATACCCGCAACGGCGCGAAGGCAGACAACATAGCCATAACTTCCTTCCAGGCTCCGCACACGCCCTCACAGGGCGATATCCTGATGGGTGAAAACGCTTTCTTCGTTACCACCCCGGACCGTTCGCCTCACGCTTCCCTGACGGACACCTGCGTTACCTGCCACGTGGAAAAAACTCCGCCACCGGCTGAGTTCAGCTATAACGGCGGCGGCACCAACCACACCTTCAAAGCCAGCGTGGAAATATGCGCTGATTGCCACAACGAGGCACTCAACGGCGAAGCCTTCAAGGCAGGTAACGAAGCGAAATTGCTGAAACTACAGCAAACAATTGCGGCATACGTGCTCGGCAAACTGCCCACCAGCTTCTCCGTGCAGGACTACACCGCGCATAGCTTCGCAGGCAAAAACTATGATATGCTCAGCGATATCACGGTCATCTCCAAGGACAATATCGCCACAATCGAGCTGACCGAACCCCACGGCCAGCAGGGTTACCTCATCACCTTCAAGACCCCTGTTACCTTCAACTACGCTCCGACGACTGGTGAGGCGCCGCACAAGATGACATTACCCGCCACAACGGTGCGCCTTGGCAATCTCACCACCAACGGCACCACCACTGTTTTTGCCTTTACCGATACCATAGTGAAAGCCAACTGGAACTACTTCCTTGTCCATGGCGATGCCAGCGGCGGCATTCATAACCCGGCATTCGTGAACGCCATCCTGGATGCCACCATCCAGGCCCTGAAGTAATAGTGGTATCATAGAATACAGGTCAACTCTGAAGGGGGACCTGGCTGAAGAGTCAGTCCCCCTTCCCATTAACCGAAATACTGTGTCCGTCTCAGGGGGCACAGCTAAGAGAAAGGGAGGAAGGGAATTGAAGAAAGGGGTACTGATTCTCACGGTCGTCCTGGTGGTGCTCGGGTTGGTCCTGGCGGCGGTAGCCTGTAGCAGCAAACCCGCCACGACTCCGCCGACCATTACCACGCCTACCACCACCAAACCCGCCACGACAACTCAAACGACGACCACGACGACAAAGACCACCACGCCGACGACGACTACATCGTCAACGACTGTCGCCATCCCACTTATTCCACATGCCGTTGCGGGACGCGAGCAGTGTCTGGTGTGCCATCTGACCGGGCTGGCTGGCACCCCGCCCGCCCCGGCCGTGCCTGCTGACCACTCCGGTCGGACGAATGCCCAGTGCACTGCCTGCCACCTAGAGAAAAAATAGGCTAACGCAAGCTATTTGGGTTTAACATCCTGCGGAGACGGGGGGATTACTCCTCTGCCTCCGCAGGGCTGTTTTGTTTCTCCACCCGCCAACAAACCCGCGCTATTGGGTCTCCTTCACCCTCCGCAGTTCCAGCGAGACCAGGTTGTACTTGTCCATGCATTCCACGTTGACCACGTCCGTATTTCCCCACCCCGCCGGGAACCCACCGCCGAACTGGAGCATGGCAATGTACGGGAAGATGTCATGATAAAAGAACCCGCACAGGCCTGCGGTGTCATGACAGCTTATCTCGAAGCTATCGCCCGCTTCGTGGCCCCAGGAGCAATTCCCCTTCACTGACTTCACCGTGGCCATGACCTTATTGCCCACCGCCATTTTTCTTTTCGGTTTTGCCATAACTGCACCTCCGCCGGAAAATTACAGTGCCAATGATAGTCCCCCGCCCTCATTATCGTCAACATGCCGGCATGGTGTCCTATCTCGGAAATACATTGCATAATTATCCTCTCTCCCCTTTGCGGGAGGGAGGATTGGTTGCAAACGACACAGGAACCTCTGCGTCTTGTCTTGATAAGGCCACTTGTTAACGTCAAGGCTTCGCAACGAAAGAAATCCAACTGACTTCCAAATCCGCTGTAGTGAAGGCTTCCCCAACTTAGTCCATCGCCGAACCGAATAAACCTCGCTCACGCGCTACCCTCGCCCACCAACGTTCGGGAAGCGGTTCGGGATCCTGTTCGAACCACGCCTGCCATAACTCTTTGCAGCTTACTTCGACGCGTTTCTTGACCTTCCAGAATTTATCCCAACTATCACCATGCGCGGAAGCCCGATTTGACTGGATAACGTATTCGTGTGAGCGCAGCCTTAGAGCATCCCGAATGAAGTGTACGTAACTGTTCGGGCAGAACATCAAAACGGCAGCGTCGAGAAGCAAAACCAATTTGTCAGGTCTCAGCGGGCGTCCAACCCCTTTCTTGATTTGCAAGGTGGCCAGCCACTCCCAAACCCATCCGGTGTCATTGGTTTCACGGTCAGTCGAATAACGCTTTCGGAATTCTTTGCTCAGAGGTGTTTCGTCTTTTTCCAACAGTCTAAGCACTCCGCGACTGGTACTGGCTCGAAAAGCAACTAACATAGCTATGGCTTGCGACAGCGTTATTGCTCCATGCTTCTCGTACGTCTCGAAAATGGCGTGCCTGAAACGAATTGCATTTCGGTAATGACCAACGCAATTTAACGGGCAGTCCTTCACATGCCGCTCAAGACGTAGTCTTAATGCCTTTTCGCTAACCCATACCTTCTGCGTCCTTATATGCGGCGAAAAATCGGACTTATCCATGACCTTGCCGCATTTTCCACAAATCAATCGGCTGCCCGCCCCGGGTATAAAAGGCATCTCCGCGCCGCAATTTTCACATACAAACAGGTCTAACGGGTCCAAATTAAGTGCCTTGCTAATGTCGACCCCGGTTTGGCTAACGATTTCAATCATACGGTGCCTCCAATGCCGACGCAGAAAATGCAGCGTAATTGTTTTCGAGCCTACCTGTTAGTCTAAAGGAAATCGTGACAGTAGTCTAGTCTGTCGGTCACAAAAAAGTGTGGTGAAGTGCCCACCAAACAAACTCATCGCGGCAGCTCTCGCATGTCAGTAACCATGCGTCACGTAGCGACGCCGGATGCCGACGCCAGAATTTCACGCGCCATTGATATTCTCTTTGAAGCGGCAGCAATAAAGGAACTCCCACAACCGACGCGCGGAACTAACACCCCGAAAGAACCCCCCTCTGGTCAGTCTTCCTCCAGCGGGAACTCACGAGGCAGCAATTGAAAGCATATCTTGAGCCAGAGGAAGTGTCGGCACTTGAAAAAGCCGCGACCAACTTGCGTGACCGGTTACTTATCCGCGTTTTGTTCCATCTTGGTTGCCGAGTCAGCGAGGAAATCGCCGTGGCGGTCGAGGATGTAGACCTGGTTCGTGGCACCATCACCATCTTGCATCTTAAGCGTCGTGTGAAGCTATTATGTGCTAACTGTGGGGCACAGTTGGGGGCCACCCACCTTTTCTGTCCGAAGTGTGGAAATCCTGTAGACAAAAGCAAAACAGAAGAGCGGGAACATCGTCGGCAGAGAACCCTGCCCATTGACGGCGAAACCCTGGACTTGCTCAAAGAGTACATTTCCAGAAGCGGTCCGGTGGTCAAGAATGGGAGGAAAATGGTCTTCGGCATAAACAGACATCGAGCCTGGCAAATCGTGACCGAGTGTGCCGACCGGGCCGGGCTGCCGAAGCTCGTAAACCCTGAGACTGGTAAAGTCCACAATGTCAGCCCTCATAAGCTCAGAGACGCATTCGCCACTCACGCCATCAAAACCAATGATACCGGTGATGGTCTGAGGTTGTTACAGGTTCACCTCGGCCATGCCAGTTTCAACACCACCGCAAAATACCGCAAAGTAGCGGGTGACGAACTCAAAGACTGGTACGAAAAACTCTGGCAAGAGGGCAAATCGTGACATTGCCGCTGAGACCACATCAGGGGGGATTCTTGCGGTCTGTTGGCTGTGGGGTATTCATTTTCGAATTCTTGTCGGGCAATGGCCCGCATGGGGCAGAGATAATTGACCCCGAAATTGGGGCGCCGCAAGCAACTGTCTTTCGCGAGTATAAATTGGCGCTGATAAGGGCAACGGCTCTCGACCGAGCCACCAGAACAGAAGAGAAAATGGCCCGCCGCGAAAAACGCTCAATCGATCCTGATAATATCACCAGGCTGACAGACAAATACCTAACCCGAATGCCCTACAAGGCCCA
>Ga0315284_10004911_pt1 | contig 19009 bp, 49 predicted proteins | sample YL17G09_16_MG_FD_203696 | JGI IMG/M metagenome (GOLD analysis project Ga0315284, IMG submission 203696) | Sediment microbial communities from Yellowstone Lake, YNP, Wyoming, USA - YL17G09_16 | ecosystem: Environmental > Aquatic > Freshwater > Lake > Sediment | place: USA: Wyoming | collected... | reverse complement strand
ATATCATAATGATATGAATAAACTCCTTCAATCAAGTCTTCACCTTCGGTCCAGACATCTTCAAACTCCGATACGTGGTCACCATAAAAATCAAAATACTCAACAGATGTACATTTATCGAAATGTCGCCATCCTAAGAATTCGGCAATCCCGGCATTAATTAATGCTATTTTTTCCTTGTTAAATTGTTTCATATTATTCATAAATTGCTAAATCAATTCTACCATCAACAACCCTTTCAGCAACTTCCCGGCAAATTACATCCATTGCAGAGATTCTGCCGGACATACCAACGTAACCAAGGGGTTCAAAATACATATTATATATGTCGTCAGCAATACTTTTTTCATACAAACATGTTCCAGTTTCTCTTAATTGAATGCTGTTCTTAACGGCATCAAGCAATTCAGTATTGGTGAATTCTTTGACGTATGTTCCTATAAATTTCTTTGCTTCCATCGTACAAATATAAAGTAAATATTCTACATAATATGCATTATACGATAATAAAGTGAAAATGTTACAGCTTCCCCCCGTTTTTTTTCATAGCTTCCTATAAAAAAATTATAAGTGTGTGGAAATAAGAATGATAGATTTTGGCAGCTCCCCTCCGTTTTGACAGCAGCTCCCCTCCGTTTTAATTTTCCATCCCGGTAATCTGGAATGTAATGACAAGAATTGCGAAGTCTTGTTGGGACAATCCGAGTCTTTTACGGAGTTTGTTTGTGGTTACTCTCTCGAATACATGAGCCACTAATGTGAATATGCCAAAGACTGCAATATAAAATAATGCAATATATTTATCTACAATCCACATCCAATCATTTTGTCCATAATTTTTTGGACTGCCATAGATTATACCCAAAACTATTATAAGTATGAGTGCTGGTAAGAATGTAAATCTGATGAACGGTACTCCATAAAGTTTATGCATCCTTGTAATCCAAGGAAGTCTGTATGCACGCATTTCTTTTTCAAAGTACTCAAGTTGTTCGGGTGTGAAGTCGAATGCATCACCCGTTATTAATACTTTTGCATTTTTGTTTTCCATTGTTATCATTTGTGAGTATTTTCACATAAATACTTATGTGCTGATTTTCTGTCGTCCATTAATTCTTTAATGACAGTACTCACATCATTAAGACAATGCGGATTCCATATAGTACTGTGATTCGGATAAAAGCAATATTGTCGCCATCCCGGATACCACTTGATTTCACCAAGTACTTCGTCATGGTGAATATTAACAATAAAAATTACTTTGGTTTTACCAGTATCTTTGACCACATCGAATCTCAGATATTTAGTTGTTTTAAATGTTGTTGCCATTATAGATAATCTTTAGCTTCGAGTTTAATTGCTTTCAAAGATATTAGCACATCCCGGAAGAAGTATATAAACGCTATTAACATTGAGGTCACCGCTATAAGAAATAATGAATAGCCTAATGCACTCAAGTCAATGTTTGTGAAGTTCATTATGAAAATTGTTGGTATCATCAAGCAAGTACAAATCATACTTGCAACTATGAATGCAATGGAGTTCCGGAGTAAACGACTTCTGCCGATAAATATCTTGACTTCTTGTTTCTTTTCGACATATCTTACACAATCTTCTTTATCCAATTCATTGATTAACTGCCTGGTTCTGTCAATAGTACGTGCCATTCGATTGGTGACGGTCAATATGAACAATCCTACTGCGGAGAACATTGCAACCGGAGTTATACAACCTTGCAATGATTTAATAAATAATGTCAATGATTCTGTCTCCATAGTTTTTACATAAAAGGATTGTCTTTGCCGAACATATCGAATAATCCAAAAAAATCATTAGTGCATTTATAAATGACTAATTTTTGAAAATTACTATGCTTCTTTTTCAAGTAGTCTTCGAGTTTGACCTTTGAATGTATTTCGCTCATACAATTTTTTACCTTCATTGTATGGGACTCATAGTTTCCATCGGTGAAATAAATGCCGTAAGATATAAGGAATGTTTTATTCATGGTTTAAAATTCAAATGGATTCCAATTAGCAATGCTCCAATCAAGTTGCAGATGTTTGCGGACTTTCTTCTTTTTCTTCCGGGGATAGTTTTTAGACCTTTCCCATTCTGCGAGAATCCACTCTTTCTTCTCTTCTTGTTTGGACTTAATGCTTTCCATCATACCCAATCCGAACATCATCATTCCGGCTACTGTTGGACTTAGTTTGCTCATTTGCTTTTTTTATCCGGGGTTTCGTTGCTTTCGTTTTTGTAATAGAATAACTTGGGTGTAAGTGTTTGTATGAAATTACCCACGTAATGTATCACAATAAAGAATGCGAATACGTGCCAATAAGTGACATGAACGAATGGAAGTTTCCATGTGGTCAAATAGAGTTCATTTACTCTCGGTGCAAGATAATTGAATGCAAGAGTAAGGACTGCAGCTTCGACAATATTATATGTCAGCCAAATCCAAGTTTTGAAAAAAGATAATAACATTCCTAACATAGCTTTTAAGTATTAACGGTTTACGACAATAAATGCTTCTAAGAGAACATTACCGGGTTCTCTGTATTCCATTGGTATTACAGTGACAATGGTATAGCCACTTTTGATAAGACTTTCAAGATAGGTTCTCAAGCTACCTTCCCGATAACTCCAAGATAAAATTGATTGTTCCATAGCTTTAGTATATTGCGAGTTTAATAAATTGTTCGAGTTTGTCTGCTTCTCTGAAAATATTCACCCGGACTTCTCCATCATTCGAGCCAATAGAGATAAGTATCTTACCTCTTTCATGTTGATGATATTCCCAACGTAAGTATTGGTCATCAAAGATTGCGTCTGCAGGATGAAAATATAATATTTTGCTATCCCGGAAGTATTTGTTGATTACGATTTCTAAAGGGTTATCCATAGTTTAATGAGTTTCAAGGTATGACAATACTTCTTTAAATGCCCGGACTTTACCGCCTTTACCTGCGGTACGTTTGAGTTTATCGGGAGTGTCAATGCCTAAAGCATCTTTCTCCTTTTTGGTGGTTTCGAGTCTTTCGGCAACCCAATTGCGATAATTGGTATTCCTTTCGTCCCAAGTCATTTTATTTCTTGAAAGTAAGTCAACAGTAAGTCCGATAAGGTTGTTGATACAACCCATGCCAAATTCAGTTTCTTGCTCAATTTCGTTGGCAATCTCATTGCCCGTATATGTACGTTTACTGTCGGCAAGCATGAACACATCACCATGTTTGCGATATGTCTTGACAAGTTTATCTTTAATAATTTTAAATGATTGCTGTTTCATAGTCTCTGTTTTCGTGATTATACGTAAAGCCGGGAAAAATGTTACAAAAAAACCAGGAATTATTCCGCTTGTAGGTGTCTTTCGAAGAATTCTACCTTTTGATTAGTCTTATTAAAGGTAGCTTTCCGGATTCTCACCTTATAGATTTTCATCCATGCATATATTTTTCCACCGACCACAGTTCCGGTTTCATTAAAAGGTAACTTAACTCTATCACCTTTGCCGAATTTTAATTCATCCGTTTCCATTTTCTGCTTTGTTTAGTTCTTCTTCTGAAAGAGTTTCTGATTTTAACAAACCGAAGTCGCCACAGTGACAATACATACTTCCTGTTACATCTGCATGACAACCCTTGCAGAAACGTTTTTCTGGCAGAATGATATCATCATCCAAATGAGCATAACTTGGGTCTGGTTCATTTTCGGGAGCATCGTCCGGATTTTTAATGTAATGATGTACTATCATGCTCGATGTTTTTCTTGTGCCATGAGGATAGGTTTTCTTAAACCAGTTCATGAAACTTACGAGTTTTGAGTTGTCTGTAGTCATAATTTTTCTTATTTTTTCTAATTTTTCAGCAATAACCCTGGCTTCCTTGACCACCAGTATTCCATGATGCATAGCTGTAAGCTGCAGTACTGGCACTATTTCCGGAGTTTACCACGTATGTTTGATAGACTGAGGAAGAACTGAATGCAACTCCGGTGGCATAAAATGCAGTATTAGGATTAAAATTCACATATCCACCATTTCTTCTGTCCCACCTTGCCTCAGTTATGATACCATTTTGAATCACCCGGCAATGTTCATGTCCGCAATTCGGACAGATAATTACATGATTACCAGATTGTTCTGTGTCAATATCGAATTGCACGTATTGGTCACATGCATGACAATGGAGTTCTTGACGTTGTTTCATTAGTGGTATAATTCGTTAATGTAATCAATAATATCGTTAACATCATCCGGATGCAAGTCTAAATGTAAGCATATTTGTTCCGTTGTTGCTCCACGGAGATAGAATCTATAGACTCTTATCTGTATGTATTTTTTAAACCACATCACGAACCAATGTCAAATGGACTTCTCTGTGTACCAACACCTTTCATGGTTTCATCATAGAACCTCTCGGCTTCGATACAATCAACGCATCTGCCATCCTCAACGACAATCTCATTGGATTTCTCACCACAGGAAGGGCATTTGCCTTTCTTGAGGTCACGGGGTTCATATGTCCTTTCTTCTATCATCGTAATCAAGTGTTTCAATACCGTGTTCGTCTTGTGCTTGATATAAACCATTAGATTGTAAATAAAATGGCTGTCCATCTTCTCTATAAATCACATTTTCTTTTCCAGGTTCTGGCATTTCAGCTACCCAACCATTGGGAACTGTTAATATAAAGTCACTGAATTTAATGTCATCGAGTACTCTACGATTTTCATCCAAGATTAATACTCTGTCGCACCAATAGTATGCTCTCTCTGCAGACCTCACACGTTCCTCATTAATGGTCCATCTTCTCCGTCCGTACTTATTCAGCCAGTACTTCATATCATCACCTTTCGGTACTTGAATCCATGCATCAGTATTCATATTGGGTTCATTCGAAAGTTCTTCTGATTTAATCTCTTCTTTAGCAAGGTCCATCAACCTTTGCGAAAGCATAGAGGCTTCCAGAATAAAGTCGAAGTTCTGTGCAGATGTATGATTATCATCAGTATATCTGTCACGACAAACTTCGTAACGTCTCTCGGCTTCTCTCCGGGAATATCCGGAAATTACTTTTATCATTTCAAATATATTTTTCATATCAATTGAAGCCATTGATGAATTTCCGCATTTCTTCAATGGTACTGAGATTACCACTAAATATCATCATCAAACCCAATTGAATTGCTGAATGATTTTGGGTTTCTGAGTGTTTATTCATATCACTTACAAATGAAGTATATGCTCCCGGAGCATCAAATTCCTTGTCGAGAATTTCAATTGCCCGGTCTTTGCACCATTGAAGGTGTTCTGCTCTTGTTTCCATAATTATTGTTTTATTAATCGTATTTTTCAGTTGCGATTTTAATCTGTTCTTCTTGTTTTATCCTCTCGGTTTCAAGTTGCTGATAAACAGCATTAAGAGTTGCCATGTCATCAATGGTGTAATTGAAATTACCTTTAATGTAGTTCACATATTTGGTAGGTTTTATGTGAAATAATTCACAGAATCTTTCCTTATCCAGTTTATACCTTTTAATAAGATTATCAAAGCTGCTGACCATTTGGACAGTTAGTTCTAAGTAGCGAAACTCCGTAGAGTTTAATTCGCTTAAGAACGTCCGGACTTTTTTACTGTCGAGTTTTTCCATAATTAATAAGGTAAATCTGTTTGCTTAAATATTTCATAAATGCCGAAGACAACTAAAAGTATTACCATGATACTGAAACCAGTAGCATAGTGTGTTTGCCAATCCATAGGATTTACAAGTTTTCCCCGGAAGTATGCAATGCCAATTGCAATTCCTGGACCTATGTTGAAGAAAAGAACCGTAAAGAAGATTGACTTCAATATCAGATATATAAATTTAAGCGTTCTCATGATATCTGTCGTTTTAAAATTATTTGTAATCCAACTGGTATTGTTTCAAGAAACTCGGTTGTTTCCTTCCGGTTTGTATCTTTGTAAATTTTTATATAAGAATTTTTTGCTGATTCTGCATCTATCTCACTACTAAAGGTTTTAGCGAACTTCAATCCTTTCTGAAAGAAGTCACCTTTGTCAAGAAATGTACCCCGGAGAGTATCGTAGATTACCCAAACAATATTATTACTATCCAATACTTTCATATTACTTAATTATATTATGACAATAACGACATTTTTCACCCTTCCAATCTTCTGGATGATGAGTTTCACAATCACATGAATCTTCAACGGGTTCGGTTTTTGCGATGACACGTTCAAGTTCGACAATCATAGTCCGATACTCACTGGCTTTAGTTTTAAACCTTTCATCTTTTCTGATGTCGTGCTCACTGCCATTACTCTTGAATTCTGCTATCATACCTTCGATAGTAGCAAGTCGTCTTTTGTAGTCGTCAAGTAAGTCTTTCATATGTTAATAGTATTTAAGGTTAATCCATTTCGCCATAGCGAGTTTCAAAGCTGCACAACGTACTGTCAGTTGCCATTCAAGCAAATCAAAACTGAACTCTGACTCTCTGATTAAATATCTCAGAGTCGGGTCTGAGTCAATTACGTTGTCCAATGTTAAATTATCGTTCATGGGTGATTATACGGATAACAATGAATAATGTTACAAAAAAACCAATAAATATTTATTGATAGTCCGGAGTTTGTATAATACCGAACTTATGAAAGTACCGTAATGGTCTCCATTTGTGGTTATTAACATAGAATCCCCACTTATGATATGGTCTGCCACAGAGTAAAATAGTCCATGCACCACCAACCGGTATGTCGAGATAATGTCTCTGCAATGCTTTCATTTTCCTGGGTTTCCATGCTACTGCAAGATGCTTGACCGGATTACCATCGGCATCCGGCATTACATTATAATAACTGCCTTTAATGATGATTGAAATAAGGTCGCATGAATGGTCGTGAAAGTATCTCCGGTCATCTGATTTAATCCAATGATGTAGTCTTATAGTATAGCCGAAAATAACAAGTGTCCACCTATAGAGATATGGAGATTCAGGAAGTCCTAATGCTTCCTTCCATCTTAATTGAAAATAATCTCCGAATTTTCTGTAAGGTTTCATAAGATGATTTTAAGTGAAAAATGATGATACGCTTGTTATAACACTATCACTTTCGTACAGTTACCACACACATATTTCAATGGTTATTTACCATAACGTATCATCATTTAGTCAACGAGGTAGGATTCGAACCGTTTTTGCCACGACACCCTGCACGTAGTATGCCTTTCAATTTGATTAGTTTTGGCTTGACCTATTGACAACCTTATTCCCCTGCAGGTAGTTTAATTATGCCTCAATCTCCTAACAAACTTCTCGCCTCTTCCAGCACCGCCATTATTACCCGGTAGCTTTTCCAGATTTTTTGGGCGACAGGTACTCTTACCACTGAGTTACTCGTTGATATGTTAAAGAACGATGATTATACGGAAATCTAATGGAAATGTTACAAAATAAATGTTAAAATTTTCTTAAATTACCAAACTATGTCTTCGCTGGCAATGCTGATAGATTTTATCTTAATGTCTTCTTTATCAAGAACACTATTATCAAGACTACCATCGGCAGTAAGAATGCTTCTTTTATTTCCATCATCAGAATTCTTATATTCGACATATGCAAGTGCTTTTTCTGCAGCTTCATTGTAGTCTTTAGCAACAACAAAAACTGGTGCTTGGCTACCGCCAAAAGTGAAAGAGAGACCTCTAAGGCGGGGTTCTCCAAATTCAACATAAAACAATAATTTCTTTTCCATATATTATAATAATATTGTAGCATTTAAGTCTTCTACAAAGGCTTCGGGTCTCCATAGACCATATTCGCCTTCTATTTTTACCCACAGTACTTTATCATCGTACCATATATCCGGACATAATCGGGAATAATGACCTTTCTCAATAATTACTTCATCTACAATGACTTTCTGCCCCTCGGTAAATATTATTTGACCACCAATAGTAATTATTTCACCACTTATTGTTAGCGTATCACCCTCTTTAACCATTAATCTTCCCTTTCATCCCGAAGAATATCTCTAAAGAGGTCTTCTTCACTGCAAGGACGTTCATCATCCTGGCTTTCCATGTCATGATGTTCACGTTCCATTAGTGCATCGAAATCACTGACTGATTGTTGGTCTGAATCTTCGTCTTCTTGTTGTTGCTCACGACTACGAATTTCTTCTTCACGCATTTGCCTTTCGAATTCACGCTGTTCTCTGTCGGCTTCCATTTGACGTTCTTCTTCCTCAATACGCATTTTGCGTTCTTCATCTTGTCTGCCTTGCCAGTAAGCAATATCTTCAAGATTATCGCTGTACTTGTCGTGGTCAAAGTCTTTACGGTGATGTTGTACATCATTATGACCTTGCTTGTCGGCTTCTTCTTCTTCGTAACTAAAATATCTTCTGCTCATAAATTTATGTTTTATATCGTTATAATCAGTTCAAACCTTATTGTATTACTACGGGAGGTAAATAATATACCATAAAACCACCACTACAAGGTATTGCACCGGGCAACGTATAGTAGTTATTCAATGGTATTGTAATCAAATAATTGATTGCCGGATAATAGATTGATGTTGGTATCATTCTGCTTGTATATATCGTCTGTTTTCAACAAATACATTATGTTCCGGAACGAACTTAGTGGAATCCCGATTACCATAATTATCACTCCACCAGTTTTCGAAACGTTCACGAACATCTATTTCTTGAGATTCTTTACTTTTTAGTGTTCGATGAAATAAGAATGATTTCTTCTCAAAATCAACATTAAGACAGAATGCCTTAAATGCTAATTCTTTGGCTGTTGTCATTATTTCTTTTGCCATATTAGTCTTTTTTATTAAGTTCCTCAATGGTTTTGCCTGGACAATTATCAGCACGGGCAACCATTGTTTCCATTGCTACACGTGCATCAAGATACTCCCGCATATCAGTCTGCTTGACGCATTCAAATCCGTGAATGCCGATTACGAGGTAACGGCAACATGCATTGCCTTGTCCCGCTTTGCAAATGTTTTTTACTTGTTCGTTCATTTAACTATTCTTAAAATTTGTAGTTCTCTGGTTCTTACCCCGTAAGGTTTGAATTCGAATATAATTTCATCACATTCATTGCATTTGATTTTAGTCACAGTATTAGGTTGGAAACCCATATAGTTTGAAATGAAATTCCAATGACCATTTTTACAGTGATATTGTTCTCCCTTATCCTTTTCGATTGGAGTACAATTAAATTTAAAAAGAAATTTAAGTTCCTCATTAGGGTCGAGTTGACTGTTTAATTCAGCCAACTCATCTTCGGTTAATGCCTTGGTAATTACTTCGCTCATTTAGCACCGCATGAAAATCCTTGTGTGTCACATTCCGTTATCGTTACGGCTGCTGCACTGCATCCAGTACCACCACTGATGCCAACCAACTGCCACATGTACATACCGGGAGACAATTCAACATCTTTTGTTTCTCCGGGGTCAAGAGTACCATAACTAACACCATTTATCATTAATTTTTGAACGGTGTTATGACTTTTGTTTGAAATTGAAAGAGTACCCTTACCATTACATGTAAGGTCTTCGCATGATGTATTTACAGATGCGGTGATAGTCAATAAGACTAATGCTACTAAAAATAATTTAATTTTTCTCATTTGATTTTTAAGTTATAATAAAAGTAAACAACATTGTTTATATTTCTTACCACTACCACAAGGGCAGAGGTCATTACGACCAACATTAATTTGTTTAGGCTCTGGAAATCCCGGTGCTTCGATGCGTTCAGCAATACCATTAAGATGATTGATTTCGTGTTGCCAAACTTGTGCGTCAAAACCTTTGTAGATTTCATCAGGACGATAATTTCCAAAAATATCAACATAACTGACCCGGACTGCACGACTGCGTTCTGCAACAATTGTTTTGCCCTTCCATGTCAAGCAACCTTCGCAACGAATTTCTTTAAGACCAATATACTCTTCAATTTTAGGGTCAATGGCTATTCTCCAAACCTTATCGAATCTATCTTTATAAGCGAAAGCACGTATCATTAGCCTTTCACCGTTCAAACTGACTTGATTGCAAGCTAATCCAACTGCATTAGTTCTGCCGTAACAATCATTAAGAAATTCTTGAAGTATCGGAACATGTTTTGTAACATAATCCCATGCATCTTTCATTTCAATTTCCGGCACTTTTGGTGTCTGTTCGTCTGGTATGATTTCAAATGTATTCATAAACTATTCTTTGTCTTTTAATAAATTAAGTGCAAGTACCAATCCCTTTTCTAATGCTTCTTCATACTCTTTGCCATAAGCAAACATCGTTACATATTCGAAACTCTGAAAACTAACATTAAAGCGTGTTAAAGTAAATACTTGTGCATGCCAAACCGGAACGTCTTCTTTGGACTTCCAAGGTTTAACTTCAATATGAAGTCTATGTTCGTCTCTCAGCCATTTTTGAAGAAATGATTGTGTTGGAGCAAAGACATATTCATCCCTATCTGGATATTGAAAATGAACATGATAACATACAAGTTCTTTATCTTTATTATAGCAAGTACAGTTGCCCCCAAGGTCTAATTCAAAATCCAAACCTTTTTCTCTGGCTAAATTAGCGGTATCAAGTTTAACAATTTCGTCTTTCATTGTATTCGATTTAATGCATCAACTAAACCAGCTTCAAGTGCTTCCTCATAAGTTTTATAACCATCACCTGTTTTACATTGCACACCATTAAAAATCCATATAATTGCAAAATTATATGTTGGATGTATTGGAATCTGATGTATTTCAATATGATAATTATGCACTTCTCTCAGCCATTTCTGAAGTAGTGATTGAGTGGGAACTAAAATACAACTTTCATTTACGGTACTTTTATCACGATAGCATAATGTTTCAAATTTCCCATCAGTATGTAACCATAATGGATTTGTTATTCCCGAATCATACCCGGCAAAACACTTTTCATCGAAACCCTTTAATTTTGCGAGTACTGCGGTTTTTTTTGTTACGAGTTGGTCTATCATGATTTAATCATATTAAGTGCTTCAACAAGACCGACTTCCATTGCAACTTCGGCTGATTCGAAGAACACATCGTCCATGATTTCCTTAATAGTAGTGCCGTTGAGTTTAGTCAAGATATATCCCCAACCACTGGCATTACAGTAAATTTCAACATGAATACCATGCTTTTCTCTCAGCCATTTAGCAAGTACTGTCTGTGTTGGTCGAGCATACATGGTGTAGTTCTTGTTAGAGTAGTCTGAACCTTGGTCGAAATTACGAAAATAGTCATTCGAACCTTCAAGTTCGCCTTTCGTCCAACCAAAAGGACCACCGCCTTCAGGATATTCTGGGTCTTTTCGTGTTGTCTGATATTCGGTAATACTACCTTTAGAGATAGCATCGTACCGCTTTTCTTTGGCAAGTTTTGCTGTTGCCAGACCTATTCGTGTATCTTCAAGTGATTTTTCCATGTGTCAAAGATATAAAAATTATTGTAATATCAATTCATTTTTTATAATTTTCTGTGTTGACCAATGACCGTGATTATTTTGTACGTGATTTTTCCGTACATATTTACCACAGATTTTCCGGAATTCCGAATAGTGATACTCCCTTGCAAGTCTTACAACATAACCTTCAATTGTACCGGGATTCTGTTCCATTTTCTTATTGAGGTCATTGATGACATTCATATCCCATATTCCTTTGTAGAAAACCGGAACTAATGTAAGTCCAAGTAATTCTGCCCATTCTTCGGTTTCGTCCCAAGACAAGGCAAAATTCTTTTCATTCCAAATACTGAACATATAGAAATATGTACTGAGTGCATTACCTTTCTCATTTGTATAATGTATAGCATGCTTGGCGTACATGTTCTCTCCGCATACTCTCCAACCATCGGGTATTTCGTAGCCGTGTTGTGCCCAAAGATTCTTTACCCAAGTTCTCGATGGATGCTTATCACTGTCAAGTGAACGAGCATGTACGAAGTCTTTGTACCAAGTAGTGTTTTCTCCATCGAGTTTCTCGCATATCATAACTTGCTGACCTTCAAAGATTCGGGTGTTCTCCATCATACGGTCATCCCGGTTCATTCCTGGCGACCAAGGTAAGTGAAAGGTACGTGGATATTTAACTCTATCAGCAAATAGCGACAGTATGTTTCCTTGTTTTAAAATCTTCTGAACACTGGGGTCATCATATAAATCACCTTTGATTCTCTGACCGTTGTTGAGTATCTCATTACCCCATTTGTCATATTCAGCATCCGGGTAGAAATGGTCCGGCATTACAATCTCTGTTATCCCCGCAGCTTTACGAATATCTTCACAACTAAGGGTTGTCATTTCTGCTTCGATGTGATGCTTCTCACATAAACTCGCACCATTTTCAAGGAAGTAACCACCATTGACAAAGAGTCTGCGTTCAATGATATGATGGGCATCTTTTGCTGGTTCACCACATATAACGCACTTAAATCCGTCTCTTTGGAAAACGGATTCACGAAATATGTCTCTATCTAAAAGTGCCTTCATGCTTTATATTTTTCTACAAGTGTAATAATCTTCTTAGGTATACTGAGATTTATCTGAGGATTTCTACTCTGAATTTCAAGTAGTTCTTTTATCATCGACCTCGACAGCCAACCATACTTTATCTGATTTTGAATTCCATTGAGGTATGCATGGTCGGAACCTGATAATTTTTCCGGGAAAATTTCGGCATCATTCTCAACAATAGCTTTCTTACAACCGCCAAGAATTCCGTGAATAAGGTTGCTGTCTTTAGAAATACTTACACGATGAAATGCGTAGATTTTACAAACGCTATCATCCTTGAGTTTTTCGTTTTTACGTCTGGTGAGTTCAATCCGGCAGATATCCCGGTTGTTTACCCAAGTAAAAATCTCGTCTTTTTTTATTATATGTCCTATTCGTATCATAGTGCATTATACGTACAGACATTAGAAATGTTACAATTATATCGAAATATCTTTCTTGTTTATGTAATAATTTAATACGCTTATTTGATATGCAAGAAATCTTTGGCGTATTACAACTGCTTCGAATGAATTATCATTTATAAATAATAAGTTACTACCCATTACCGGAACGGCATCATTTTCTTCACTAACAACTAATGGTGGTACTCCATTATGAAATAATTCGTGACATTTTTCACACAGACAAACAAGCAAATGAACGTTTTGAATTTCATACCCATGAAAATAGTATCCGGGATGATGTGCTTCGAGTTTCGAATTATCGTGGTCGGTATATATTTTGCAACGAAAATTGGCAAGAAGTTTCACCCAATCCGCAACAATTCGCCAGTAGAGTGTTTTAACGAATAATACTTTATATCCATATTTGCCCGAATAGTATTGTTTTATATACCATCCGATATCGTCTTCATTAACACCCGTTGCATATAAATCGGCAACAATTTGTTCCCACGCTTCTCTAATGGCGTAGGGATTTCTGCCGGTAGTATCAACATCTTTGTCTTCTACTAAGTACTTCTTTAAGAATCTTTTCGTTTCATTATTTGTATTAATTTTGTACTGCATTTTCATGAAATTAAAAAAAGGGGAAACATCATTTCCCCCGCTTATTTTATTTGGGGTTTTATTCTTGTTTAACAAATTTGTTAAACAATAAATTAATCCCTTTAGAAATATCGTTATTTGTTTCGTCATATCCAAGTTCTTCTTTACGTTTTTCCCTTTGAAAGAGATATTCTATCTTAGGATTTTGTGATTTTAATAATTTGAGAACTTCATTCAGTACATCCGGGTTTTCAATTTCCTTTTCATTGAAAATTTTCTCATCATTAACTTGGGTCGTCTGGATTTCATCTGAAACTCCGTCACTTTCTTCGGTTGTTGCAGCTTCATCCGGTTGAGTTGGCTCATATCTCTTCTTTGAACTTTCGTATGATGCCTTTTTCTTGTTTACACCAAAATTAATTTCACGTGAAATTTCCATAGTTGGTAGAGTTGGGTGCACCCACTTCAATTCGCCATCATTGTTTTCATTCACGTAAATGGTAGTACTCAGAAATGGCATATATTCTGCATCAAGTCTCATGGTATCAAGAAGATTAACCAATTCTAATATACCTTTGGCGTTTTTTTCCGGCACGATAAACGCTTTGTCAATAGGTACGAACCCGTTCCGACTGTTAAGTTCAAGTGCTGTTAAAAGATTATATCTTTTTATATCAGTACTTTTCCTGGGTATTGAGTAGTTCACAATTTCATTTGTTGTTGCAGATGTAACAACTTTGTTTTCTTCGTTTTTTGAAGTTTTCATGTTTTTATTGATATTGGTTATTATTATTTTTCTCTTATTCATTCCACCTAATTTTATGTTTGACTTTTTCTTTCGTTTATTAACTAACTTTCTCACTCTATGACCATATAAATCATATGCTACATCAATTGATTCATTAATAGGTCTATTCCATTTAATCAATCCGCTTCTCTCTGACCCTTTCTTAATAATTAATCCGGCATCAACACATGTTCCAAGACCATGCTCTTTACAAATACCACATTCTTCACTAAGCGAACCCACTTTACCCGCATTTGGTCCTTTGACTTTTATTCCACGAAATACATCATAACTAAAAGCGAAATCAGTTGTTCCTTCTCTTACTTTTGTAAGAAACTTTTTAGTGTTTATTCGGGTTTTCTCACTCAGTGTTCTCATTTCATTATTTGTTTTAGTTAATAAAAAAGATATGCAAATATATGCCAATAAATTATTAAATGCAAGACTTTTAAAATTTTTTAGCAGTTTATATAAAACCAGTCCCGGTCATGGACTTCCAGTAGTTCCGGATAGGTCAAGAGATATCTATCGATTACTTCTTTTGCTTGTTCATCATTCATGTGAAAGACAGAACAATGAAGATTTTCCAGGATTTCGTCAAATTTTTCTTGTTCCATTATTCTTCTTTATTATCAGATTTTTTAGAGTGGTTCACTACGATTGAGACTGTCCATGTGAATATATAACCAAAGAGGAAGACACATATAAATCCCCAATATGTTTCATCTGGCTTAACTGATGTCATCCAAGCTGCATAGGCATAATCCACTAAAAAGACTATATACAATAATGCATTGATTATTTTCGTCATCCATATTGGGAGTATTAATAAAGTGATTTACATGCCTTGTCTATAATTATTTCTAAATACTTATGATTTACTTTTTAGCATCGGTAAACCAAGTGATTTATCGTTACTTGCTACAATTTTTTTACATGTTTTATTATTTGCCCAATACGGCAGTGGTGCAGTACCTTGACCAGTCTCATCCCGGAATTCCCAAACACCGTAATTTTCAGTCATTACCCAATCACCATTTTGTGGCAAGTCGTCTGATACGACATAGTAATAGTCTTTGTATTTAAACGGTATGTTCGCAATTAGTTCCATTAGTCTTCAAGTAATTCTGCAATTGTCTTTCCACAAATAATGCATTTACCTCCATCACTTTCAAAATTATGGACGTGACGAGTAGGGTCTTCTATTTTAGCAACCGGAATTTCAATTTTACTATAGTCCTTATTTTCGCCCATTATGCTGTAATTATCAAAAGTTTATCTTTTAATTTACATACTTCATCAATAAGTTCCATCTTACGTTGCACCACATGAATATTACTTATATCAGTTATATGATTCGCAATTTCTTGCTTGAAATCAATTTTATTCCGTAGTTCAGCAATTTTCTGTTCACGGATTTGTTGCGCCCATTCCCGGATGTTTACGTAGTCGTTTTCTGATTGATAATCTTCCATAGTATAAGTTTTATTGTATTATACGTAAAGCCACGGAGAATGTTACAAAAAATATATTATTTATATAAAATGTTGACATTAACAGTATCATTCACGGGTTTTATTGTGCCCCAAGGACTGCTGACCCATACATAGGTACTGTCATTAATCGGACGAATTCTGATTGTGTCCTTTAATGCATCTGCTTGACCTTGCACATATCCGGCTTCCATAATCATCTTCATTTCCATCTGATGATATCTGATATTGGCGAGATTTTGCCTCTTTGCAAGTTTGCCTGTGTATATAAGAAGTGCAACACATAGGAAAAATCCTACGCTTGCACCAAATAATCTAATTCTTTCGCCCTTAGTGAGTTTTTCCACTACTTTGCGAGTTTTTTTACATCCGAAACCTGGACTGGACGCAATCCGTCAAATTTAATACTGTACTCATAGAGTTCTGTATGAGCCTTTTCAGCGATTTTCAGTTCGCTTTCTGTGTATGCGGTTTTCCATATCGGAGAGCCATTAAGGTTCTGGCGAATGTCTTTGTCGTTTACCGGTGAAATAACTTTTACTGTTTCCATGTCGTATGTATTAAATTTTAGTTAGCAAACTTAGTTTAAATTATCGAGATTAACAAATGTTATTCAAAAAATTGTGAGGAAAAATTACTGTTTAGAAATCCAATGACTTCTGCGGTCATTTCACAATCACAACCACCACTATAATGGTCATATGTGGTCTCATAAATTAGTTCCACTATGAGATAATTCACTTGTGGAAAAACAAAGTTAGATATATTTTCTTGCTTTTCCGGGGTAAATGGCATTAAATATTTAATGAATTTCTGGTCATTGAATAAATCCACTAAGCCACTATTGTCAATTTCATTCTGCAGTAACCTATCGAGTGTGCGTAGGTCAAAATACAGAAATACTTCCGGCATTTCCACTGTTTCAAAACCTATGAATTGATGGTATTCTTCGGCACGGACTAATTTATTATCATTACCCAAAGTAAATTCGGGAAGATAATCAAACGCTTCTTCGGGATTCTTATGTGTTTCTCTTAATTTACATATGAAATTTGCAGAAACATTATATATTTCCACCCCTAAAAGGCATTGTATTTTACTAATTCCTTCTCTCATGGTCTTGTATGTGTTACGAAGTAATAGTGAAATTCTCCGATAATATCGAATTGTTTTTTTACCGATTTTTGAATAATTAATTCATCTGCTTCATTCAATTTCAAATTATCAACAGAGAGTGGTTCATTAGACCCTAACAATGGTCCACCATTACTACTCTGTTCCAATATTCTACCTATGATAACGCATTCGCCATCACGAGTATTAAATAGGCATGAAATGTCTTCACTTCCACCTAAGTCCCATCTATCTTGCTTATCTAATTGCACCACAGTGCCGTAGATAAAATATTGATTTGTCTGTTTCATAGCCTTAATATATTAGTTTATATGCGAGATACATTAGTATTAAATGCATGCTGTTATCAGTTACGGCATATACGAATGCCCGGAAACCACCAGTAAGCATTTGATGACCCTTTGTAAAATCATCCGGAGCACGTTCTGCAGTCCAATTGACAGTATCAATATATTGTCTTAAGCTACTGCCTTTGACATACTTCATATACTTCTCAGCAAGTCCGAATTTGTCGATTGGAAAATGACTGAGAAATACTGCAATAATCCAAATGAAATCAAAATTCCACATGAATACACATACAGCGAGTGTATATATATAGCAATGTATTATTGCAAAATACCATCCTACAAGAGTGTTCTTGCTCTTATTAAGAGCCATATCTTCATTCTGCAATAAGTAGTCACCTAATAAGTGACCAAGTAACATCTGATAGTATATCATATCATTCATCATTTAAATCCAGTTGACTTGTTAAGTGCCAATACCCACAAATTTCACATCTATAGGCTCTTATGGGTTTGATGTCCTTCTTGCCAACCCTTCTACCAGCCTTATGACCCTTTGCATTTCTACGGGGATGCTTTACGCAATTAAGTATTGCTTGTGCTTCTCGTAAAGAACGATACTGAACCTTAAAACATTTGTATTCATTAACAACAGTTGCTTTAAATTCTGCCGGAGATATAAGTTTTCCATCAATCTCCAATAGTTTTGGTTGCTCAGTCGTTTCCATGACATTTAGAATTGATTAGCAAGGTAAAATAGTGTCCAACACAGTAAAGTAACGAATAATATTCCACCACTAAATGTATTGGAGAGTCCGTGAGTATATTCCACATGGAACTCCATGCGTTCCTTTTTCCAATTGAGAATAGTTTTCTCGATTCCATCCTCAATCAGATACAACGTTGCTGTAAGTGAGAGAAAAAATAGTAGTGTTTTAATTGCTATTATCATAATATGTATTATAAATTCCATCATAATATTTGAAATTCTTTAAGTAGTATTACTGACAGCATCAATATAGACACGATACCATCGACTAATAAATAACTTTTGATTTGCTTATTAAATTTGGTTTTCTCCATAGCATCATCCATAACTTGAAATGCCGTTATTATTGATACTATAAGTACCGCTAATCCGATATACCAATAATGGACGAAGAATAATCCGATTAAAAATATAAAGTACATTATTTCCACGAGTGCTAATAGTGGACGTTCTGCACGTTTTAACGAAGCATCCCAATATGTTTTCGGCATTAATAGCTTCAATAATTCGAATGACATGAAGCAAAGCGTTAACCAAATAATTAATTTCATAATAAATCTTTTAATTTAACATAATGATTATACGTAAACAAGCAGAGAATGTTACAAAAAAACTATTATTTTTTGTTTTTAATTCTCAAGTACTGCCAGTATTGCCAGTATGCCCGGAGTGTTTCTCTTATGGTTAATTCTGCAGTCTTAAGCCGATGAGTATAATTAATGTAAGGAAATAACTTAAAAAAGTATGGTAGGTTTTCCTCAATCAGTTTATACCCATATTTATCTGCAGCTTCTTCGCTTCTATCACCGCATTGCTTTATTGCAAAGTGATGACCAAATTCATGAAAATGAGTTGCATACAGACTTAATAAGCCACCGTATTTCATTGTCATTTCTCGGCATAATAAAATCTTTGGTAATACGAAATCATCTTCAATTAATCTGCTTTCAACACCAACCAAC
>Ga0315284_10004910_pt1 | contig 19009 bp, 12 predicted proteins | sample YL17G09_16_MG_FD_203696 | JGI IMG/M metagenome (GOLD analysis project Ga0315284, IMG submission 203696) | Sediment microbial communities from Yellowstone Lake, YNP, Wyoming, USA - YL17G09_16 | ecosystem: Environmental > Aquatic > Freshwater > Lake > Sediment | place: USA: Wyoming | collected... | reverse complement strand
GCCCTGCTCTTTGTGTTTGGCAAGCGGGCGAAGCAGTTGCGGCTGGCCAAGGTGTCGGAGTTGATTCACGCGTCGGCGAAGCACAGGCCCGACGCGGCTCGGGTGACTGTCCACTTTCACGAGATAATTGACCAAGGCCTCGAAGACTACCGGGTCGTGCCGGGCTCGGCGTTCTCCGTCTCCCGCACCGCGCTGCGCAACAATTCATCTTCGTACTATGTCAACGACCGCAAAGCCGCCTGGGGCGAGGTCTCGGCCCTCCTCAAAGGCAAGGGCGTCGACCTGGACAACAACCGTTTTCTCATTCTGCAGGGCGAGGTCGAGAGCATTGCGCTCATGAAGCCCAAAGCGACGGGGCCGCACGATTCGGGCCTTTTAGAGTACCTGGAGGACATCATTGGCACGGATCAATACATTCCCGCGCTCGAGGAAGGGACCACGCGCCTCGATGGCCTCAACGACGCGCGGCAGGCGGCCGCCGCGCGCGCGCGCGCGGCCGAGCGCGAGGTGGCGGCGCTCGAGCCCGGGAGGGCGGCGGCCGCGGCGTGGCTCGAGCTCGAACGGGAAGCGTTGGCCGCGCGCCGGGTCACGCACGAGGCGGCGGCGGCGGCGGCGGATGGAGCGGCGGAAGAGGCCGTGGTGGGCGCCGCGACGGCCGCCGAAGCTGCCGAAGCCGCCACCCTCGCGGCCGCCGACGCCGACGCCCATCACACCAAAGCCTCCATGGCGGCCGATGCCGCGCGCGCCGCGGCCGACGCGGCGGCCGCGCGCCTGGCGAGCGCGCAGGCGGCCTTTGGCGCGTGCGAGGCGCGCGACGTCGCCCTGCGTGAAGACCTCAAGCACGCCCGCGCCCGGGCCGACGCCCTGGCCGAGCGCGCGGCTGCGGACGAGGCCAAACGGGACGCGGCGGTGGCGGCGGTCGAGGCCGCGGCGGCGCGCGCGCCGGCTGCGGCGGCCGCGGTCGACGCGGCCGCCGCTCTTCTCGCCGACGCGCGCGACGCCGCCGACAAACTGCGCGCGGGCGCGTCTGCCGAAGTGGAAGCCGCCACGTCCGCCCTGCAAGCCGCGCGCGACGAAGCCGCGCCGTGGGAGGCCAAGCTGGCGTCCGCGCGTGCCGCCGCGTGCGTCGCCGCCGCGCGCGTCGAGGCCGCGCGCGGCGACCGCGACGCCGCCAGCAAAAGGCTAGCCGACGCTCAGGAGGCCGCCATCGAGGCCGACCGGGCCGCGGCGACCGCCGACGCCGCCATCCGGGACAGCGCGGCGCGCGGCGCGGCCGCCGCGGCCGCCGTCGACGCCGCGCTCGCCGCGGCCCAAGCCGCCCGCGCCGACCTGGACGCCTCGACGACCGTGGTGCGCGACGCGCGTGCCGCGGCCGCCGCCGGCCGCGAGGCCGCCCGCGCGGTCGCCGGCGCCGGCGCCGCCGCCGCTGCGCTCGCCGCAGCCGCCTCGTCCGGCGACCTCCCCGGCTTCCGCGGCCGCCTGGGGGACCTGGGCGCCATCGACGCCCGCTACGATGTCGCCGCGTCGGCGGCCATGCCCGCGCTCGACCATTTCGTGGTGGACGACACGCGCGCGGCGGCGGCCGCGGTCGACCTCCTCAAGCGGCGCGGCCTGGGGGTCGCGACCTTCATCATCCTGGACCGGGTGCCCGGCGATGTCTCGGGGGCTGCATCCACCCCGGAGGGCGTCCCCCGCCTCTTCGACCTCATCCGCCCCGCTTCCTCTTCCCTCGCTCCCGCCTTTTACCACGCCGCTCGCGACACCGTGGTCGCGGCCGACCTGGACCAAGCGACCCGCGTCGCGTACGGGGCCGACCCGCGGTGGCGGCGGGCGGTCACGCTGGCGGGCGAAGTCGTCAACGAGGCGGGCACGCTCACCGGCGGCGGCGGCGCGGCGCGCGGCGGGCGCATGCGCACGGGGGCCCGGGCGCCGGTGGTGGGCGATGCGAAAGCCGCGGCCAGCGACGCCGAAGCTGCCGCGCGCGCGGCGGCTGTCGCGGAAGCCGCTTTGGCGACCGCGCGGACCGCGTCGCGCGACGCCGACGCCGCCCTCCTTCGCGCCGAAGCCGCCGCGTCCGACGCCCTTCGTGTCGAACCGCGCGCCCGCCTGGACGCCGCCGCCGCGCGCGCGCGCGCGGCCGACGCGCGGCAGGCGATCGCGGCGCTGACCGCGTCGCTCGCCGCCGACGCGGGCGGCGACGCCGTCGCCGCCGCCGAGGCCGCGTCCCGGGACGCCATGCAGGCGGTGGGCGACGTCAATGCAGCTGCGTCGGTCGTGCGCGCGCGTGTGGCGGCGGCCGAGGCTGCCGTCGCGGGCGCGGGCGGGCCCGCGCTCGTGCAGGCGCGGGAAGCGGTGGCGGCCGCCGAAGCCGCGCTGTCGGCGGCCGAGCGCGATGCTGCGACGAGTGGCGCGCGCGCCGACGCGGAGCGCAAGGCGGCTGCGGCTGCGGCCGCCGACGCGGGCGCCGCGGCCGAAGAGCGCGGTGCCGTGCTCGAGGCCGCGGCCGCGGCCGAGGCCGGCCTGAAAGCCCTGGAAGAAGAGGCGCTGGCTGTTGTCCAAGACGCGCAAGCCGCCAACGGCTCGCTGGCCACCGCGCGCGAGGGCGCCGACGGCGCCGCGGCGCGTGAAGCCGTCGCTCGCGCGGCGGCCGAGGACGCCGCGGGCGACGCGTCCGTCAAGCGGGCCGCGGCCGCGGCGGCCGTCGCCGCCCTGGACGGCGCCAAAAAGGCGGCCGAGGCGTCGCGCGCGAGCGCGGCGGCGGCGCGTGCCGCGCTCGCAGACGGCGGCGCCGAGCCCGAGCCCCTCACCCCGGACCAACTGGCCGCCATCGACCTCGACGCCCTCGCCTCTTCCCTGGCCGACATGGAGGCCCGCCTCGCCCTCGACCCGCCCGACCTGTCCGCCCTCGCCAAGGCCGTGCGCGCGGCCGCCGACGCCGCGGCCAAAACCGCCGACCTCGACGCCGCCACCGACGCGCGCAACGCGGTGCGGGCCGGCGTCGAGACCCTGCGCCGCAAGCGTCTGGACGAGTTTATGGAGGGTTTCGCCACCGTCTCCCTCGGCCTCAAAGACATGTACCGCCAACTCACTCTCGGCGGCGACGCCGAGCTCGAGCTCGTCGACTCGCTCGACCCGTTTGCCGAGGGCGTCGTCTTCTCGGTGCGGCCCCCGAAAAAGGCGTGGAAGAACATCGGCAACCTGTCGGGCGGCGAGAAAACGTTGTCGTCGCTCGCGCTGGTGTTCGCGCTCCACGCGTTCAAACCGACCCCTCTGTACGTCATGGACGAGATCGACGCCGCCCTCGACTTTCGCAACGTGTCCATCATCGCGCACTATGTCAAGGAGCGGACGGCGGGGGGGCAGTTTATTATCATCTCCCTTCGCTCCGACATGTTTGAGCTGGCCGACCGCCTCGTGGGCGTCTACAAAACGCACGACGCCACGAAAAGTGTGGCGGTGGACCCCGTCGACTACGCGTGCGCGGGGGCGCCGCTGCCGGCGGCGGGGCGGCGCGGGGGCGCGGCGGCGGCGGCGGTCGTCGGGGGCGCGCCGCGCGCCGCGCTCGCGGGGTGAGAGAGGACTCAGTTTTGGACTCGCGACTCGCGCTCGGCGGCGCTGTGACACGGGCGAGCCCCGAAAGGTTCAAAGACGGCTTCGCGCCTGCCCCCCGCAACACCACCCCGTATCTCACTCCCTTTCTAGCTCGCCGCCCTGCACCGCGCGACGACGACCGCGATGTCGTCGGCCTTCCCCCCCGAGTAGATCATGCCCAGTTCCTCCGTGGCCGCGATCGAGTAGGGCGTGGCCCGCTTGCGGTCGACCGAGCCATCAAACGCGGCCGCCGCGAGCCGCCGCGCGAGCGCGGCCGCCGGCTCGCGCGCCGCGTCGCCCGCCGCCACCGCGTCCAGCATGGCGTCATCGTCCAGGTTGTCCCACAGGCCGTCGGAGCCGAGGATGACGAGGTCGCCGGGCGCGAGCGGGAGCGACGCGCGCATCGCGTCGGCCGCGCGGTCGGCGGTGGGGGCGTGGCCGAGTTGGTAGGGGCGCCCAAACTCGTGCTCCTGCTGAGGGGAACGGAATTTGACGACGCGGCGGGCGGTGGAGGGGGCTGATCCCGGGCCTGGGCTTTGCGCGTGGCGGCCGACGGCGCCGCCGTAGGGCGGCGCGCCGACGACCGCGAAACCAGAGTCGCCCACATTGGCGGCCATCAACGCCCCCGCCGCGTCCAGCACGACGACGCACGCGGTGGCCGACCCCTGGATGCCGGCCGCGAGGACGCACGCCTCGGCCGTCGCGAGCGCGGCGGCCGGGTCGGCCTCGCCCGCGGCGAGCGCCGACGCGGCGTGCCGCATGAGCGCCCGCGAAAACGCGCCCGCGTCGATGCCGTGCAGGCGCCACATCCACACGCCGTCGGAGACGCCGAGGCCGAGGCCGCCGGCGGGGAGGCGGGCCTGGAGGAAGTAGGCGTCCTCGCCCGCGTGGCCCGACGCGGCGCGGACGACCGCTTTCGCGCCGTCTTTGGCCACTTTCTCCGGGTGCGGCAGCGCGGCCGCCCCGCCTTCAAACGTGAGTGCGGCCGCGGCCGCCGCCGGCCGCGGCCGCGAGGGCGCGACCGCGGCCGACGCGGCGGGCCCCGCGCCGGGGGGAGCGAGCTCGCGCGCCATCACCCCCGCCGGCCGCGCGTCCCCGCCGCAATCCTCGTTGGCGCCCAGCCACCCGTTGCAGGGAAAGGTGATGGTGGAGGCGGGGTCGGAGGGGGTGGCGCCTGGAGGAGAAACAACGACGTGGGCCAGGTACCAGCCAGTCCCCGCGTCGCCCGCGGCCGGGTCGACCTGCGCGACGCGCACCCGGCGCAGGCGCCCGATGGAGCGCGGCACGGGGAGGGCGTACGATTTGGTGGAGCCGCGCTCAAAGCCGTACTGGTCCTGGTCGTTGCCTGCAGCGACGGGAGGCGGGGGGTGGTCGGCGTGCCGCGCGCCCCTCGCCCTCCCGCCTCACCCTCCCCTTCCCTGCCCCGCACCGAGCACATAGTCGTCCGACTCGCCGCGGTCGCCGATGAGGCGGAGCGAGGCGGGCGCCTGAGGGGAAGGAGGGGCTCTTCTCGGTCGGTCTCGGTCTCGGACTCCGCCCTCGCCGCCCTCGGCGCGCGCCCTCGCCGCCGCCTCCCTCCCTCGCTCCCTCCCTCCCTCACCGTCGTGCCCGCTCCCCTGACGTCGCCCGTCACGATGTCCACCCTGTACAGTCCCGCGCCGTCGGCGTCGCCGGGCGCGGCGGGCGCCGCACGCGCGCCGCCACGCGCGAGCGCGGGGTGCGCCCGCCCGGCCAGGGTCGCGGAGTCGTCCAGGCGGTAGGCGGACGAGAGGCCAATGTCCGAGGAGAAGGGGGCGAGGGCGCGCGGCCGGCGCGCCGTGTCTCGTCCCGCCGCCAGCGCGCGTGCCGCTGCGGCCGCGGCCGCGCCCAGGCGCGGCCGCCCTGCCGCGGCCAGGAGGGCGGCGTGCAGCGCCTGCATTCAAGAGGGAGGGCGTCAGCGCCGCATGCGGCGGAGGAAGCGGGGCGTGTCGGGGGAGGGGCGCGCTCTCAGAGGCGTGCGAGCGACGTCTGCCGCGCGCGCGGGGGGGCGCGGCGGCAGCGGAGAGTGGCAGTGGAGTAGTGGCGGCGCCGCGGCCTTCGTTCTTGCCACTCTGCACCGTTCTTCCCCGTTTACTTCCACGATGGCGGACGACAAGCCTGCCGACCCCGCCCCCGCGCCGGCGACGGTGAGGGAGCGGGTGGGCCGAGGATTGGGCGCGCGCGGCCCGGGCCGGCGAGAGCGGTCGCGCCCGCCCACCGCCCGCCCACGGCGGCCCCTGATTGGCGCCACGCGCTGTGAGCGGCGCGATCGGTGATGGCGGCGACCGCGCCTCGCGACGCCGCCGCCGCGCGCGCGCCGATCGCCGCGCCGTCACCCGCTGCGCCGCCGCGCCCGCCTCCCACCCGCCGCCCGGGCGCCCAACGCGCGCACACCCACCCCAACTCCTTCAGGACGCCGCCCCGTCCCCCGCCGCCGCCCCCGTCTTCGGCGCCGCGTCCACCTTCGCCGCCGGCGCCGGCTTTGCCGGCTTCACCGGCGTGCCCGCCGCGACGGACGCGCCCCGCGCGTCTGGCGACGGTGAGGAGGGCGCCGGCGAGGGCGGCGAGGGCGGTGGCGCGGATGAAGAGGAGTGCCAGGCGGAGTTCAAGCCGGTCGTCCAGCTGGCCGAAGTGGAGACGACGACCGGGGAAGAGGCGGAGGAGGCGTGGATCGACCTGTGCGTGGATGGGAAGGGGGTGGGGGTGGGAAGGCTGGCGCCGCGGGTCCAGGCCACCGCGTTCACCGCCCGCCCACCCACACCCCACCCCACCCTCCGTATGGCAGCAAATCCAAGCTCTACCGGTACGAACACGACTCTGGCGAGTGGAAGGAGCGCGGCGTGGGCCAGACGCGCCTGCTGCGCCACAAAGTGTCGGACCGTGTGCGCCTGCTCTTCCGCCAGGAGCGCACGCTCAAGGTGCGGGCCAACCACGTTGTCATGCCGGGCACCAAGCTGGCGCCGCACACGGGAAGCGACAAAGCTGTTGTGTGGTCGGCGGTCGATTTCGCCGAGGAAGCGCAAAGCACCGAGCTCTTTTGCGTGCGGTTTGGGACACCGGAGAAATGCGCCGACTTTGCGGCCAAGTTCGCCGAGGCGATGGCGCACAACGAGAAGGTGCTCGGGGCCGACGCGGGCGGGGCGGAGGAAGAAGGGGGTGGGGAAGCGGCCGCTCCCGACGCGGCCGCCGAGGCCAAGGCGGCGGCGGACGCGGACGCGGACGCGCTCGCGGGCGAGGTGGCGGCCAAGGCGGCGGTCGGGGAGGGCAAGGAGGAAGCGGCCGCGTCGTCGTGAGAGGCACGGGCGACGCCGACCGCGCCGCCCGCGCGCGTTGGCGGTGCATGATTGCGCGCGCGGGTCTTTCTGGGGGGTCACTTGCGGCGCGTGTGACGCGCCGGACGCAGCAGTCGGCGGAGGCGGCCGTCTCTCGCGCGCCGCCGCCCACGCGCAGCGCCCACTCTCCGCGCCGCCGCTCGGGCGGGCACACGCCCCCTTGCCCCCTTCCCGTCCGCCCACCCCGTCCCCTGTTACCCGATGCGGCGCGCCGGCTCGGCGGCCGCGGCCGCGCTGCGCGCTGCGCGCGTGGTGGCGCCGGCCGACGCCGTGGGCGCTTTCGGCCGGCCCTGGTGAGCAGAGACGATGATCGGGGCCCCGGCGCGGTGCGGCAGGGGCGGCGCGCGGCGCGGCGGCCTCGCGCGCGCAGCCCTAGAGCCGGGATGGGCGGCCGGGGTGCGCTGGCGACGCGACGGCGGCCGTCGCCGACGCTGCACGCACACACATATCTCTTGCTTCCCAGGACGGCGGCGCCATGGGCCGCCGCGCCCTTCGCCCGCCACCACTCCCCCTTCTCTTCGCTCCCGCCTTTCTCCGAGCTCTGCATGCCCGCCCTCTCCCCCACCATGACGGCCGGCAACATCGCGGTCTGGAAGAAGAAAGAAGGGGACGCCGTGGCGGCGGGGGATGTGCTGGCTGAAGTCGAGACCGACAAAGCGACGATGGAGTGGGAGGCGCAGGACGAGGGCGTGATCGCCCGCATCCTGCTCGGCGACGGCGCGCGTGACGTGCCGGTGGGGACGCCGGTTGCGGTCGTCGTCGACGACGCGGCCGACGTGGCCGCGTTTGCCTCGTATGAAGGCGGGGAGGTTGCCGCCGCGCCGGCAGCCCCTGCCGCCGCCGCCCCGCCCGCCGCCAAGGCCGCCGCCCCCGCCTCTTCCTGGCCCCCACACATCGTCATGGGCCTGCCCGCGCTGTCGCCCACGATGGCGGCGGGCACCATCGCCGCCTGGAAAAAGGCGGTCGGCGACTCGGTCGCCGCGGGCGACGTCATCGCCGACGTCGAGACCGACAAAGCGACCATGGAGTGGGAGGCGCAGGACGACGGCGTGGTGGCCGCGTTGCTCGTGCCGGCGGGCGCGCGCGACGTGCCGGCGGGGTCGCCGGTCATGGTCGTCGTGGACGACGCGGCCCTCGTCCCCGCGTTTGCCTCGTTCACGGTGGCGGACGCGGCGGAGGACGCGGCGGCGCCGGCTGCGGCGGCGCCGGTGGCTGCCGCGGCCGCGCCGGCGGCGGCGCCCGCGCGCGCGGCCGCTTCCCCTCCCCGCCCCTCTGGCGCCCGCGTCCCCTCCTCCCCCTACGCCCGCAAGCTGGCCGCGGAAGCCGGCGTCGACGTCCGGGGCGCGACCGGGACGGGGCCCGGGGGGCGCGTCGTCGCGGCCGACGTGCGGGCGCTGATCGCTTCGGGCGGCGCGCGCGCGGCCGCCGGCGCCCCCGCCTCGACCGGCGCGTCCCCGGAGGACGCCTACACCGGGTGGGCCGACGTCCCGCACTCCCAAATCCGGCGCGTCGTGGCCGCGCGCCTGTCGGAGAGCAAGGCCACGGTCCCCCACTATTACCTCACGACGGACGTGCGCCTCGACGCCGCGCTGAACCTGCGCGCCAAGCTCAACGCCGCGCAAGCCGCGGTCGGCAAGGACAAGCTGTCCGTCAACGATTTCGTGGTCAAGGCGGCCGCGCTGGCCTTGCGCGACGTGCCGGGCGTCAACGCGGCGTGGGCGCCGGATTTCACGCGCGTCTATAAATCGGTCGACATCGGCGTCGCCGTCCAGGCGCCCGCCGGCCTCATGGTGCCGGTGGTGACGGACGTGGCGTCCGCCGGCCTCGGCGAGGTGAGCGCGCGCGTGCGCGCTCTGGCGGGCGCCGCGCGCGACGGTTCTTTGACCCCCGTCCAAATGTCGGGCGGCACCTTCACCGTCTCCAACCTGGGCATGTACGGCGTGACCCAGTTTGCGGCCATCGTCAACCCGCCTCAAGCGGCGATTCTGGCGGTGGGGGGGGCGCGGGAGGTCGTGCTGCCGGCGGCCGACGACGCGCGGGGCTGGGCGCCGGCCACCCTGCTCGCCGCCACGCTCTCGTGCGACCACCGCGTGGTGGACGGCGCCCTGGGCGCGCAATGGTTGCAGGCGTTCAAGGGGTACATGGAGGACCCGGTCACGATGCTGCTGTGAGAAAGAGAGAGGCTGGGACGGAGGGAGGGGGGTTGGGTGGGGGAGGGGCGCGCCGGCGGCCGCCCGGCGCAACTGCGCGCGGGCTGGCGGCGCGGGCTCGGTTCGGCCGTGTGTGCGCGACGAGACACGCTCCGACGGGGGGCGGGGCGGGACAGACACAGCCCGCCCGCGCCGCTCTGCTCACACACACACACCCTCCTCTCTCGGCTGCCCTCGCCCGCCCCGCCGCTGCCAGCCGCGGCCGCCTCCGCCGGTGAGTAAGCGCTCTTGATGCCGCATCGGCGCGGGCGCCGGCGGCGGCCGACGCCCGCGCGCGCCGCGCAGCTAGACCGCGCGATGGCCCGGCGGGCGTACGGTCGCAGCCGCGCAAGGCTCCACACCGCGCCACCGCCACCCCCGATGCGTGCATTGCACCAAATACGCCAACAAGGGCGGAGCTGATGGCACGCGCGGCTGCGGCGGTGCGCTGCACCGGCGCGCGCGCGTGGCATCCCCCGCCGACGCCCGCATCCGCCCCCTCGTCCTTCTCCAGGGTCCGCGCCACCCCACTTCCTTTCCACGCGCTCCCCTTTCATAATGATGTACGAGCGGCGCACTCTCGTCGCCGCCCTGGCGGCGACCACCCTCGTCGCGTCGGCCACGGCCGCGATGCCGCCGTCCCTGGGCGACGGCTTCTACCAAGGTGAGGAGAGAGCGAGAGAGAGCCAATGCGAGAGAGGGAGAGAGAGAGGATGGTGGAACGACGAAAATCCGATCACCCCTCTCCTCTCCTCTCCAGGTCGCGCCACTTTCTTCGGCGCGTCCAAGCAGTTTGAGGACGCCTTTTCACGCGGCAAAAAGGACGCGTTCGGCGACTTTGTGAGCAGGAAGAGAGAGAGAATGGGGGAAAGAGGAGGGAGAGCGCGCGCGTGCCGACGCGCCCCGACCCACCCGCCCACCTCCCTCTTCTCTTCACAGCTATTTGGCTCGTGCGGCTATTTCAACAAACCGCGCTCCAAGCAGAAGATCGATTTCTCCGACCTGCAGCTCCCCCTCGACGGCGTCGCCGCGCTCGCCGACATCAACCCCGACTTTCCCGGATCGTGCGGCCGCTGCTACGAAGTCAAGTGCAAGGAGGGCATTTTGTTGGGCAACGACATGCGGCCCAAGCCGATGACCGATTTGATGTACATGCCCGCGATCAATGGATCCGTGACCGACACGTTTGGGCGCCGCTTCCCCGGCAACCCGGCCGAAAAAGACAACCAGCAGTACGTCAAATGCTGGAACAACGGGTCATCCATCGTGCGCATCGTGGACGATTGCCCGGCCGTGCTGCCGCAGGGGGCGTGGGCGAACCCGAACAAGCCCGAACCGCAGCCGTGGTGCTCCTCTGACGTCTACCATTTCGACCTCTCCTACTGGGCGTTTGAGAAACAGGCGCACCCGCTCTACGGCGTCATGAACGTCGCGTTCCGGCCCGTCGACTGCGACACGCGCGAACCGCTCGCGCTGCTCCCCGGGCACGTGTCGAAGACCATCTTCGCCGACGAGCCCGCCGCCGGCTGGTCGTGGGAGCCGTTCCACCCCGGCGAGCAGACGCTCATGGCGAAAGGGGAGGCGCACGACGGGGGCTCCGCGGCGTGCGCGTCGCTGCAGCCGAAAGGGGGGGTGACGTTCAAGTGCCGGGGGTGCACGGCGCCCGGGTACCAGCCGTTCAACGGGGTGGGGGGCATCAGCTTCTGGATCAAGCCCATCACGAATGGTGCGCGGAACGAAGGGGAGGGAGGGGCGAGAGACGCGGCGCCGCCGCCGCAAACCCCGCCAACACCCTCCCTCCTCTCAGTCGCCTCCAAGCACAACCGGTTGGCGCTGCGCGTCGCCCTCGGCTGGCCCGAGCGCAACCAGTGGTGCTCCTCCGTGGGGCTCGAGGATTGGGGCGCGACCGAGACGAACGGCACGCACCGCAAGTACGACATCCCCATGAGCGCGTTTGCGTGCGACGACATGAAGCAGGGGTTTAACAATGTGGATTCCCTCGTGTTCTCCAACGCGATGCCCAAGGTAGGGGAATGAGAGAGGGAGAAAGCGAGGTGGCTCGAAAAAAGCGTGCGAGAGCCCCGCCCCGACCCCGTTCACTCACCTCTCTAGGACGAGGCGCCCGAGACCGCGTTTTGCTTGGACCACATCCAGATCACTGGCTCCTCCCCCAAGAGCTACCTGCCGCAAAAGGCGGCCGTCCCGGAGCACCCGGAGCGCGCGGCGCGCGAGGAGGCGCGCGAGGACCGGGCCAAGGCGCGCGAGGAGGCGCGCACGGCGCGGGCCACGTTTGGTTGATGATGATGAGTGTGTGTGGGGGGTAGGGGGGGTGCTCTGCTTGCTTCTGTCGATCGATTTTCCCTGTGCGCGAGCGGCGCCAGTCACACCCCCTCGTCTCCGCCCCGCCCGCGCCCACGCTCGCCGGACGAGGTGCGGTCACCGGTTGGTGTGCGCGTTTCGTGGGCCGTGCGCGCCCGCCGGCCGCGCGCACGGGGCGCTGGCCGAGCGCCGCATGCCAGCCCCTTGGACCGCCGGCCCTGGCGCGCTCCGGCCGTCGTTGGCCGCCGCGCTCGCCTCTCGCGATATCCAATAGACTTACCATGGCCTCTGATTTGGCGCCACGTGCGATGGCGGCCCGCCGCGCGCGCCGCGGGCGCGCGCGCAACTAGCCGCGATGTGAATCGGGCGCCGGCCCCGCGCGCGCCCACTCCCCCGTCCCCGCCCCCCAGTCGACGCTCGACCCCGGACACCAGCCATGGCGCCCTCCCGCATGCTGGCGCTCGCCCTGGTCGCCGCGTTCGCCGCGAGCGCCACCGCATTCACGCCGCCCCGCACCGCCGACGGTTTCTACAAAGGTGGGTGGTCGGTGAAAGAGAGACATAGATACAGGCGGGGCTCTTGAGGGGAAGCGGTGGGCGCCGGGGCGCGGCGCGCCGCGCGCGCCGCGGCCGGCCTCGCGTGCCGACCCCGCTCTCCTCCCCTCCCCCGTTCCCAGGCCGGGCCACCTTTTTCGGCGCCCCCCGCACCTTCTCCGACTCGTTTAAACAGACCCGCGGCGATGGCTCGTTCGGCGACTTTGTGAGTCGAAGAAAAGGGGGAGGAGGAAGAGGCGCGCGCGCGCACACCGCGAGACCCGCCCCACCACCCCCGCCCTCCCACCGTTAGCTTTACGGCTCCTGCGGCTACTTTGACAAGCCCCGGTCCAAGCAGGCGGTCGACTACGACGACATGCGGCTCCCCCTGGACGGCGTCGCCGCGATCGCCGACGTCAACCCCGACTTTCCGGGGTCGTGCGGGCGCTGCTACGAGGTGCGGTGCGCCAACGGGCTTGTGCTGGCCAACGACCACAAGCCGCTGTGGACAGGCGAGAAGGGGGAAGGGGGGGGGAGAGGGAGGAGCGGGGCGAGGGTCGGGGAGGGGGACGCGGCGCGGCGCGGCGCGGCCGGGCGCGCCCGACAACCTCCTTCACCCCCCTTCGCTGGCAGGCAACCATTTCTACATGCCCGACCGCAACGGGTCCGTGCCCGACACCCTGAACCGCACCTTCCCCGGCAACTGGGCGCACCCCGCGGGGCAGGAGGCGGTGCAGTGCTGGAACCAGTCGTCCGTCGTCGTCAAAGTGGTGGACGACTGCCCGGCGACGCAGTACAAGAATGGGGTGCCGGAGCAGCAGATGTGAGATGCGGGGGAGGGAAGGGAGGGACGGGAGGGTTTCGAAGACGCCGGCGCCGCCGCGACCCTTCACTCCCTCTCCTCCGCACAGGTGGTGCTCGTCCGACATCTACCACATCGACCTGTCCTACTGGGCCTTTGAAAAGCTGGCCCACCCGCTGTACGGCGTCATGAACGTCGACTTCCGCCCGGTCGACTGCTACGACCACACCCCGCTCCCCCTGACCCCCGGCCACATCTCGCGCACCATCTACTCCAACACGCCGGAGCCCGGGTGGGCGTTCAACACATTTAAACCGGCGGAGCAGTCGATCATGAAGGCGGGCGCCGCGCACGACGGCGGCGCGGGCGCGTGCGCGTCGGTCCTCCCGTCCGGCGGCGTTTCGTGGACGTGCCGCCGCTGCACCGACGGCGGGTACCAGCCGTTCAACGGGGCGTCGGCCATCTCGTTCTGGGCCAAGCCGGTGAAGAATATCGGGTCGACGGGCAAGCTCAACTTCAAGATCATGCTGGTGGGGCGGGGAGAAAGTTTTTGGTTTTTTTTCGTCGCATTTTTTTTTCCCGGCCCACCCTCCCTTTCCTCTCCTCCAGGGCTGGCCCGAGCGCAATCAGTACTGCGACGGTACCATCTACCTCGAGTCCCAGTGGTGAGAGAAAGAGAGAGGAGAAGGGGAGAGGGGCGCGCGCCGACCGCCGACCGCCACGCGCGCGCCCACCTCAACCCCACCCCTTCTCCCCCCAGGTACAAGGAGGAAGCCGGGGAGCACAAAAAGTACGTCATCCCCATCGACGACTTCAACTGCGGCCGCCAGGGCCTCAACAACGTCAACTCGCTCATTTTCGTCAACGGGGACGGCGGGTCGGAAACCGCGCTCTGCCTCGACCACATCGAGATCATCGGCGGCGGCCCTTTCCAGTCCCAACCCCAGATACCGGCCATGCCCGAGGGGGGGGGGCGGCTGCCGGGGTGGGCGCGCCGCGCGCAGCGGCAGGCGTACGGGTGAAGAAGAGACGGCGGGGGGCGGCGTGCCGCCCTCGTCTCGTCTCCGAAGATGTGTTCCGCGGGGCGAGCGCGGACCCCGAACCTCCATTTTGAATTCTTGACAGAACCCCTGTGCGAGCGCCGCCCGCGCCGACGGGCGCCCTGCCGCGCCCGTCGGCCGCGTGCGGCCTCGCCCACCCCCAATAAAAAAAACTCTTTTGCTCCGCCCTGAAGCCGCTCTTCGGCCCTGGACACCCTTCATCACACACGAATGGACAGCTGCCGGTCTCTGTAACATCCATCCTGCTGGCGCGAAAACGAGGAATGGGTAAACAATCGATGCGCTCTCCTCTCTTTCTTCTCTCTCTCTCTCTCGTCTCTCACTCGCCGCCCGGCCGGAACGGGTCGCCCAGCGCCGCCACGCCGCGGGATTGCCACGCGGCCGCACTATCCGCGCCGTCGATGCCGAGCGTGGCGTCGCCCTGAAAGAGGTGGGGAGGGCGTCGGCCGGTCGCTGTCTGCGCGCGCACCTCTATCTCTCACTCTCTCTCTCTCTCTCCCCTCTACCCGCTCTCTCTCACCCACTGGCCGCCGCCGTCGGCGAAATGGTTGAACCGGGCGGCCAGGGACGGCAGCGCGATGCCGCGCGGCGGGCGGCGCAGCGGCGCGCTCGGCCGCGGGCCGCCCCCGAGCTCCAGCACGCGCCGCCCGCTCCCGGACGCAGCCGGCGCGTGCCTCCCTCCACCGGGCAGCCCCGCGGCGACGTCGGGCGGCAGACAGGCGCCGGCGTCGTCCTCGCCCCCACCGAGCCCTGTCGCGAGCTCAGCCTCCAGGTGGCGGTCAAAGGCCGCGCCTGCCGGCAGCTGCAGCGCGCACACGGGGCAGGCGAGCATGGTGGGCTGGGGCGGGGGGCGGCGGGGGAGGGGGGACCCGGGCCGCTTGCGCGACGCGGGCGGCGGCGAACCGCAGAGCAGCGCGAGAAGGGTGGAGGATGGTGGCGCAACGGCATTGTCGATGTTCTCTTTGGGCGGGCTGCAGAGAAGGGGTGGGCGTCGGGGTCGCCCCGATGCGCGCCGCGCGCGCCGCGCCCCCTCCCGCCCCGGCGCGCACTCGCGGAGGCGGCGGACGCCCACACGGGTGAGCGAGGTTTGCACCGTCTCGTCCGGGAAGCGGCGCGTCGGCATCGCGGCCCCGGTGTGGTGGCGGTTGACGGCGCGCCGCGCCGCGCGCGCGCACAGCCCGTCGCGGCAGCAGCCCACACCCCTTCCGGCCCTTCGGCCGCCCCTCGATGGCGCCATTACACATTCACCTACTCATGCTGGCCGTGGCGCTGGCGTGCGCGCCGCGGGCCGCGCGCGCCGCGCCCGCCGGTGCGTTGCCGGCATGTCCGCCGTCCGACGCCTTCCCCCCACCCGCCCTGGCCACCGCGTTCACACTGCATCTTGCGGCGGACGCAGCGTCGCCATCGGTACGCCTCCCGACCCAGGTCGACCTGGGCGCGTGCGGCGCGCCGTGCGCGGCGCTCGGCCCGCCGACGCCCTGCGCGCTGCCGGCGCCCCCGTCCGGCGCCAGCACCTGCCCCGACGGCAGCCCGCCTGAACATCTGTGCGCGGGCGCCATCCTGGCCCCCGCCGCTTTCGCCGCCGCCGCCGGCGGCGCGTGCGCCACGTCGGGTGGCTACAGCGGCCAACGCCTCGACTGCGGCCCCGGCGCGCGCGCGGTGCCAGCGGCCGCGGCGGCGGCTGCGGACGCGGGCCGGTGCGTTTCCGCGTGCGGCGCGGCCGCGCGCGCCGGAGGGGCGGCGGCGCGCGCGGCCCGCGGCGGGGCTGCTGCGTGTGCGAGCGTGGCGGTGGCGGCGCCGGAGGGGGCGGTCGACGCTGCTGCTCTATCGGCCTGCCTCGCCCGTCTCTCGGGCGTGACCGCGGCGGCGGCGACCGACGACGCTGGGGCGCGCGCGCGCCGCGCGCGCGCTGAGGGCGCCCGCGCCCAGGACGCTGTGGCCGCCGCGGCGGTGGCGATTGACGCTGCACAAAATGAAGCTACTGACGCCCGCTCCGCCGCCGCCGCCCACGCCGCCGCGCGCGACGCCGCCGAGCGCGCCGCCGCCGACGCGGCCGCGTCCTCCGCCGCCGACGCCGCCACAGCCTCCGCCGCCCTGGACCGCGCGTCGGCCGCCGAGCGGGACGCGGAAGTGGTGGTGGCCGCGGCCGAGGACGCAGTGCGCGCGGCGGCCGCGTCGGCCGACGGCGCGGGCGCGGCGCTCGAAGGGCGGTTGGCCGCCATGGAGACCGCCGCCACGCCGCCTGCGCGGTCGCCGGACGACAAGCCTGTCGCCGCGTTTTCGATGGGCGCTGCGGCCGCGCTCGCGCACGCGCGCGCGCAGGCGCAGGCGGCGACGGTCGCGGCGGCGACTCCGCCTCCCACCCCATCCCCCACCCACCCCCCTCCCTGGTCGTCTTGGCTCGACGCTCACCCCGGCCCCGTCGTGGGGGCTGCCTTCGCAGCGGTCGCGGTGGCCGTTGCAGCCGTCGCCGGCGTTGGCGCTGTCATTCGCCGCGCCGGCGCCGCGCGGCGGCCGCCGCGCGCGCGCGTCCCGCTCCTGCCCAGCTCGGTGCCGCCGCCGCGGCTCATTTCGCCGGGCGGCTCGCCCGCGCCGCCCCGCGAGCGCGAGATCGAGGCGGGCGCCACTATCGCTCCCGCCTCTCGCCCCCCTGTCGCGCGCTGGCTCTTCTCCCCGCCGCCCGCGTCGCCGCCGCCGCCCCACACCAAAAAGGCGCGCGTCACGGTGCCGGGGTCCCTGCGCGCCAAGTACAGCGTGGACGGTGGTGGGAGTGTTGGCGGCGCAGAGTTGGCGCGTGGCCGCGTCGCGACCAACCCCGCGTTCGACGGCGGCGCCCCCACCCCGCCGCCCTCCGGCTGTCCGCGCACGCCCGCCGAACGCTTATTCGCCGAGGCCGACGCCGCGAGCGCTTGGACGATCGCAGCCGCGCGCGTGCCCGCTGTCGCCCTGCCCTTTCCCCTGCGCACCCCTGCGTCCACCGTCGCCGCCCTGGACGGCGTCCCCGCATCCCCACGTTCTGGTGGCGGCGTCGGCTGGCGCGTGGTGCCCGCGCGCGCCCCGCGCGGGTCGCCCGCGTCGCTGCGCGGCGCGCGCGCGCCGCCGCCCGCTGTCGCCGCCTTCATCGCGGGCGTGCCCGACTTTGAAGATCAAGGGCGGGGTCCAGGCCGCGCCCACACGCCCGAGCAGGGGCGTCGGGCGCGGTCGCCGCCGCCGCCGCGTGCAGCGCCGCCTCCCGCCGCCGCGACCCCCGCCCTGGTCGTCCCCTCCACCGCCTCTCCCCGCCGCCCCGCCTCTGCCCGCGTTGTGGCCGCGGTTGAGGCGGCAGCCGCCGCCACCGCCGCGCTGGCCGCGACCGCGCCCGCGAGCGACCGCGCGGGCGCCGCGCTGGAAGCGCTGCGCGAGCGCCAAGCCGAGCTGACGGCCGCGCTGAAAAAGTTGCACGAGCGGAGGGCGAGTCTGGGCGCGGCGGGCTCGCCCGCGGGAGGGGTGCGGCGGGCGGGACCGCCCACGGCGACCGCCAGCGCGAGCGGAGCCGCGCGCCGGGCCGGGCCGCCGCCGCCGCACCGCCGCCCGTGAACCCCGCGTGTGCAACCAGGGACTGCGCAACGCTACAGCGGGTCAAAGGTGGCCTCCATGAATCCGAGTGCGAGGTGTTCCCCCACCTCGTCGACGCGGCCGCCGCGGGCGCCGCGCTCTGTCACGTCGATGCGCGCCGCCAGAATCGCCGCCGCCCGCTCCCGGCGCGAGGCCTCGTACAGCCTCAAGCGCGGCGCCAGGTCCGTCTCCGGCCCCGCGCCCGCAAGCGCGGCGCCGAGCGCGAGCGCGCCTTCCACCGCTTGCGCCGTGCCCTGGCCCAGCATGGGGGGGCCCAGCGCGTGCGCGTCGCCGACGAGGGTGGCAGGCGCTGTGGGCGGGATGGCGTCCAGGGCCTCGACGGCGGCGGGGCGCCACAGGAGCGGGTGCTCCGCGACGGCCGCAGCGTCGGTCGCCTCCACCGCGTCCACCACCGCGGCTGGCCACCCCGCCAACCCGCCCGCCGTCGTGGCAGCCAGCGCGCTCAGCGCGCGGTCCAAGCGCGCCCGGCCGGCGCCAGGGGAGCCGGCGAGCGCAGCGGCGAGCCCGGCGACGCCCGCGGACAGCTCCCCCAGCCGCGCCTCGGGCCACGGCGCAAACAGTTGCCAGACGAGGCGGGGCTCGCTGTCGCCTGGGGCGGGCGGCAGGACATAGGAGAGAAAGGCGGCGCGCGGGCCGGCCGCAGCGCCGGCTGGCAGCGCCGTGTCGTCTCTAATCGCCTGCCACGCCCGGCTCGTGTCCCACCCCGGCGGCAGCGACGGCCGCACGCCGCGCCAGACGGCGAGGCCGCCATAGGTAAGAGGACCCTCGGCCGGCAGCAGCGCTGCTCGCACGAGCGAACGGCCACCGTCGGCGCCGACGACCGCCCGCGTGCGCACGCTCGGGAGTTCGCCCCCAAACTCAAGCGTGGCGCCGCCGCCGTCGGTGTCCAGGGTGAAGGAGGAGAGGCCGTGAGCCAGGGCGATGGCATCCGGACCAACCTCGCCCGCCAACGTGTCGCGCAGCTCGTGCCACAGGAGCGTGAGCGACCGCCCCAGGTGCGCCGTCCGGTCAGCGCGGCGCCCGGGCGAGTCGTCCAGGGTGGCGCCGGTCGTGGTGGAGACACGGCAGCCGCGGACCACATCGGCGAGGTCGACCGCCTCCACCGCTGCCGCCGCTTTCCCGTCCAGCGCGCGGAGCGCTTTCAAGCCGTTGGGGACCAGGGCCAGAGTGGCGCCGCGCGGCGTGAGCGCGGGGGCGCGCTCGAAAACCTTAGAGGAGACGAGGAGGAGGGTCGGCACACGCGAGTGTCGCGCCCGCCGCCCTCTCCACGCCCCCGCCACCAGCATCCTGACCTTGACGCTCAACCGGGGCGCCGCCCGGCGCAGCGCGATGGCCGCCGCGAGCCCCGCGGGGCCGCCGCCGACGATGGCGACGTCGAGCATCGGGGGTTGGAGGCGCCCCGCCCCGCCGCCGCACTGGGGAGGACGGCCGGGGAAAAGTTGCAGGGCGGGCGCAGCCCGCGAGGGAGTGGGGCCACGCACACACGCTCCCTCGCTCACTCACCCCACCACGCGCCGCCCTCTTCCCACTGCTCCTGGCTCGGCGCCGG
>Ga0315284_10004909_pt1 | contig 19010 bp, 17 predicted proteins | sample YL17G09_16_MG_FD_203696 | JGI IMG/M metagenome (GOLD analysis project Ga0315284, IMG submission 203696) | Sediment microbial communities from Yellowstone Lake, YNP, Wyoming, USA - YL17G09_16 | ecosystem: Environmental > Aquatic > Freshwater > Lake > Sediment | place: USA: Wyoming | collected... | reverse complement strand
GAAGACGCTCAAGCAGATCGGCGATGAGCTCGGCCTGACCAAGGAACGCATCCGCCAGATCGAGCTGACGGCGCTGCAAAAGCTGAGGCAGTGCCTGAGCCAGGAGCAGTTCGAGATGCTGACGGGCTGATGCCGATAGTGCTGTGGACCGGCGTAGACGAAGCGATGAAGACGGGTGGCATCGTCAAGGCCGAAGGCTTTGGCGATGGTCTTACGCATACCAACGGAGCCATCGCCAAGCTGCGATTGACGTTGCCACCCACGATGTGGGACGACTTCGCATTCGCCCTACCGGCATAGACCAGGAGGTTTGTCGATCTCGTGCGCCGATGGTATCATTCCGCAGGCCCTTTGGAGAGCCAATTGGAATTCTTCTGAAAGGAGCTGATCGTGAGGCGGACGATATTCCTGCTGTGTGTGTCACTTGCTTTGTTCATCGCCCTGGCACCGGCTTACGGCCAGGAGTCACGGCCGCTCGATATCTATTTCCTCGACATGGTCGGCGGCGGCTCGACGCTGATCGTCACGCCGCTGGGCGAGTCGGTCCTGATCGACACCGGGTCGCTGCGCCCCCGAACACCGCGACGCCGACAGGATACTCAGGGCGTGCGAAGATGCCGGGCTCAAGCAGATCGACTTTCTGGTCACGACGCACTTCCACTCCGACCATTTCGGCGCGATCCTCGAAGTCTCGCAGAGAATCCCTGTGAAATGTTTCATGGACAAAGGGACGCGCGCCCCCGCCAGCGATGGTTACAACCAGGACCTCTATTCGCTCTACGAGCAGGCGACAAAGGGCAACGTGAAAACCATCCACGCGGGCGACGACATCCCGCTCAAGAACGACCCAACCGGCAAAGTGCCCGCGATCAAGCTGCACTGCATCGCGTCGGACAAGAAGGTCGAGGGCTTCGACGGCGATATCGACGCCCCGGTCGATGGATTCAAGATGGAAAACCCCGACGACTCGGACAACGCCCGCAGCATTGCGTTGCTCCTGACCTGCGGCCCGTTCAAGCTCTTCGCCGGCGGCGACATCACGCGCAACGTCGAGCTCCATCTCGTCCAGCCGGTCAATCGCATCGGCAAGGTGGACCTGTACCAGGTGACGCATCACGGCCTGGACCTGAGCAACAACGAGCGGCTGCTCAAAGCCCTGGCCCCCACCGTCGCCGTGGCGATGAACGGCCCGCGCAAGGGCATCATGCCGCAGACGTTCAAGAGCCTGACCGCCCTGCCGAGCCTCCAGGCCCTCTACCAGATTCATTACAACACCGAATACGGCGACGCCGGCAACACGAAACCCGAGTTCATCGCCAACCCGAAGGACAACCCCAACAAAGGCGAGTTCATCAAGGCCACCGTCCAGCCCGACAAAGGCACCTTCACCCTCCAAATCGGCCCCACTGGCGAGAAACGAACGTACAATACCCAGCCAAGGCATTGAGAGCAAATAGGCAATGCCCTTAGCCCATGCCCTCCCCCCGCTCACTACCGCCTCTTGGTGGTAGTAGAGGTAGAGATTGTATCGGCATCATGGACGAGGAGAGAGTCCTTCGGGTTCATCGTCACGCAGGCTGGACCGGGCGGCGCGACCCCGATACCATAGGGATCGCCCCTGTATAGGTCGCGGGAAATGGTGTAGATGTTGTCCTTATCAACTCCGCAGTAGGCTCGTTTTTCGAATGCGACCCGGCCGTCCAGGAACAGGACGTTCTGGCCATCCCGCTGATGCGTGATTGAATTGCCCCTGCAAGCCTGCTCGCTGTTGCCCACAGTACCGCCGCCCGGATAGGCAATATCCGGCCGGAAATCTGCCCAGGTTCCAAGGGCTGATGCCGGGCTCATGATCCAGGGGTTTCGATCCGCCGCCACGGCAAGGTTCGGGTCCAGGGAAGTGTTCAGTGCATACAGGTTGTAAGGTGTGTGGTACGCATAGCTGCAGTGCTTGAACGATTCCGAAAGCGGGCCGAAGTCCCAGGCGTCGCTCAATTCAAAGTTCGGAATCATCCCGATGAGACTGGATAACTTGAATTCGGTCGTCCCCTGATCGCCCTTGCAGACGAAGATCCGTGGCAGCATCTGGTAGTACTTGACGAGCAGATAGAGACTCGCATTGATGCTCGCTGAGCCACCTGTGCCATCTGCTGCTAGGCTGAAGGCCATCCGCCGATCCGGCATCGTCCAGGAAGCGCCGCCTGGCATCCCAAGCCACACCGTACTTGGCCCGCCGGCACGGGGCAAGGCACCCCGTAATCGTCGGCATAGAGGAGCATGGCCTTGCCGATCTGAGCGAGGTTCGCCCCACAAACCCTGCGCACGGCCTGCTCCCGCGGCTTGGCAAACAGCACCGGCACAAGGAGAATCAAGAGCAGACACACTGCCCCGATAACCAGAACATCCGCATGAGTCAGTCTTCTCGAACCATGTTGCTCCGCCATCTTCGTCTTGCCTCCAAAACAGCCAGATCGTCACTTCCAGCAGGCATTTCCGCCTTCTTGAATGCACATTCCTCAACGTCGTCAGATTATATCCGATTTCATCACTGCCGACAAGAGGCTACCGCCGGGTTTGCGGCGGGTCGTTGACGAGGAGCGAGTCCTTCCGGTTGACCGGCTGGCTGCCGAGCTTCGGCGGCGCGCCCAACGGGTCGCCGGCTGCCTGGCTGGTCGAGATCGTGTAGATGTTGTCGTCGTCAACAGCGCAAAAGGCACGCTTGGCGAACTCGACGTGGCTGTCGAGGAACAGCACGTTCTGCCCATCGCCCAGATGGCGGGGAGTGTTGCCGTGCTTACCCTGCTCTGCGCTGCCGTTGAATGGAGGGACATCAGGCTTGAAACGAGTGAAGTCCCCAGCTTTCGCTGACGGCGAGTCGATCCAGGGGTTGCGATCCGCCGCCACGGCGAAACCAGGCTCGTTCGAGGTCGTCAGGGCGTACCTGCCGTAGGGCACGTGGTACGCATAGCTGCAGTGCCTCGCCGGGTCGGGGCCGAAATCCCACAGGTCGGCAAGCACTCTGTCAGCTACGCCGTATTTCCGCGGCCGAAACTCGGTGACTCGCTTGTCTGCTCGGCAGATGAACGATTTGGGGCTGATGCCATTGTGCCGGATGAGCAGATACAGGCTGGCATTGATGGTGGCTTCTCCGCCGGCTGAGTTCGGGTCCAGGCCAAAAGCCTCCGAGCGGCTGGAGGCCGACCAATCACGGAGCCCCGGTCCCCACTTCGTGCCTTTGCCGCCCGCCCGCGGCAGCGAGCCGTCATAATCATTCGCATAGCTCAGCATGGCCTTGCCGATATCCGACAACTGGTGATTGCACTCGACCATAAGGGACGTGTTCCGCTCACGACGATAAGCAGGCGCGAGGAGGATGGCAAAGACAAGTCCCAGGACCGTGAGGACCGCCACGACGTCGATCCATGTGAACCCATCGGATCTGACTCGTCTGCACACTCTCGATCTCCTTTCAGAAACTGAGGCCCACGCGCCCGGCAGCGAGAACCCGATGCCTGGGCGAAGCCACGCTCACGGCGATTTCCATTCACCTATTCTGCTCGGAGTTCCGTGCAGAAGCAAGAGGCCGAGAACACTTCGACGCCCATGAAGCCGTGATAATCCTCACTTCGGCGCGACAGGCGGGTCGTTGATGAGGAGGGAGTCTTTCCCGTTGGCGGGCTGGCTGCCGAGCTTGGGCGGCGTGCCCAGAGGGTCGCCGGCCGCCTGGCTGGTCGAGATCGTGTAGATGTTGTCGTCGTCAACACCGCAAAAGGCCCGCTTGGCGAACTCGACGTGACTATCGAGGAACAGCACGTTCTGGCCGTCATTCTGATGGCGGATGCTATTGCCGTGTTTTGCCTGTTCCGTTGTGCCGTTGAACGGAGTGATATCAGGCTTGAAGCGAAGGAAATCCTTGGCCTTGGCGGAGGGTGAGTCCATCCACGGATTGCGGTCGGCTGCGACGGCGAAACCAGGCTCGTTCGAAATTGTCAACGCGTACATGCCATAGGGCGTGTGGTAAGAGTAGCTGCAATGCAGCCACGGGCTCGGCCCAAAGTCCCAGAAGTCGATCAGCTCAGCGTCTTTGCCGGGCACGCGGTACATGCCCAGTTTGAACGGCTTGATTCCTTCTTCCCACGTCTTCCTGCTGGTGCCGCAACATACGAATCTCTCAGGTGCTATCCCGCCGTATCTGACGAGCAGATACAGGCAGGCACTGACGCTCGCCTCACCTCCGGCCCCGTCAGCAGCCAAGCCAAAAGCCGTGCGCCGGTCGGGAGCCATCCAGTTGGGTGTGCGACCAGTCCATTGGGTGCCGCGTCCGCCTGCACGGGGCAGCTCATCCTCATAATCGTTGGCATAAATCAGCATGGCCTTGCCCATCCCTGACAAATTCGCGCCACAGGTCATGCGAGACGCACCGCCGCCCTGCCTGTATACGACAGGCGGCAAGACAAGCAGAAGAAACAAGCACAGCAAAACGACCACCAGCACATCAATCGGCGTGAACGCTCCGATTCGAGATCGTGCGACCATTTCTATTCTCCCTCTGAGGCAAAATGCGCCAGACCCATGCCACTACTGCTGCTTTCTCATCGAGCGGACTTCCTGCACACGGCAACGAGTTGTTTGCCGAACCAACGGAGGGTCGGGACATGGCAGCAATTCTCGAGTATATCCATCAGGCCGGAGTAAATGCCGCGATAGTCCCGGCCAACAAGAAAGGCCCCGAACTTCAAGGGCATGATCGGCAGATAGGAATAATCGTAGCTGGAGACCTCCAGGACCTCGAATCCGCCCTGCTCCAAGAACCGCCGAAAGCCCGCCGGACTGGAGGAGTGGACCTTCACCCGGACTCCTTCGATGCGGACGCGGTGGCCCTTCAGCACGAGTGGCACGTTGAAGGGGCTCCAGACATTGCCGTTCGTGAAGATGGCGATTCCATCGGCCTTCAGAACGCGGCAGGCTTCGTGAATCATCTTCTGCTGCCCCCGGGGCGGGAGGTGCCCCATCGCGCCGAACAGCGAGACGACGCCGTCGAAAGCTGCGTCCCCAAATGGCAGGTCCGTCATGTCGCCGCAAATGAAGGTCGATCCTGGATAGTGCCGGCGGGCCTCCCCCAGCATCCTCTCGTTCAAGTCCAATCCCGTGTAGTCGCTCGGAGCGAAGCGCGTCAGCCATCGGCCATTGCCGCACGCCAGGTCAAGCACGCGCTCGCCATCCATGTATCGGCGCACCATGGCCGTTAGCCGTCCCTCCGCGAGGATCGCCCGCTCGAACACGGTCTCGTAGACCGGGGCTACCCGGCTGTAGAGCCGTTCGGATTGTGCCGTCTCACTGTAGACCATTTCTAAACGTCCAGAGGCCATGGGAGCCAGTTGTCACCCACCACTCACGCAAGCCCACGTGCACGTCGTATCCATACTGAGAAACCACACCAAACAAGGCTGTCCCCAACGCCAACGCGCCCAGAAACAACCAAGCCCGCTTGGTGCTTGGCGCAACCGTGAACCGATACCAGTAATGAGCAGGCAGCATGCACACGAGGAACTTCATCACACTCGTCGGCAGAGTGCCTATGCCGTGCATCCAATAGAAATCCACCAAGGCCCAAGACCACCAGACGAAAATGGCGGGAACGATCGCGCAACACACGACCACAGCCATACGGGCATACCGAGGCTCAGCTTTCTCCGTCAGCTTCGCTGCACCGACGGCAACCATCAGCCAGAACAAGAAACTGACGGCAAACGTAACGGCGTCCCAGTGGCTCTCGTCTGCAAGCAGTGTGGTCCCGAAAACAAGGAAGAGCAGAACAAGACTGAAGAGAAATAGAGACAGGCATGCTCCGAGCCAGAAGATGCGAGAGACGCGTCGAACTTGCCATGGCTCGATCAAGCCGTGGCGAGCGGCGCGACGCACGTACAGGGCCGCCGCAAACATGGGGATTCCCACGACGCTGAACAACACCAGCCAATACCACCAGAGAAGCTGCGTCTTTCTCGGAGTGAAGCAACAACCGCCCATAGCTCAATCTCCCTCAAGCCCTCGCTAAACAGGCCTGCTCAATCGCCGGGACAAACCATCGCCGTCAATCACCCCAGGTTGCCTCGGCACTCATCAAAGACGGTTCTCATTCTCGCATGATAGACGCAGCAATGCAAGAATCGTTACAGTCTCCTTGAAGCGACAACCCTGGTGCCACCCGTTTTCAAGGAATCACCCGGGCGTTGCCCAGCAGGGAATCGGGGATGTTGGCCGGGCCGCTGCCGAGCTTGGGCGAGTTGGATATCAGATGGCATAGCCATCGTCAAGCTGCCGCTTGCCGCTGCCACCCGGGCGTTTGCCATGTACTGCCGCCGGGATGCAACGGCGTCTGCGAATGCATCAGGGCCGTACCGCTGATCTATTCATCGGCGATACGGCCCTGCGAGAATCACTCATTGAACCCCGGCGGCACAGACTTGCTGCCGGGATGGAGCGCCGTTACTGAGGCGACACGGGCTGCGTCACTCGCTGCAGCTCCGCCAGGGTCGGCCGGGCCACTTCGACGATCTTGTGCGCCGCGGCCTGGACGACGAATCGGTCTTCGGCCGCTCGAAGGATGGCCGCAAGCATCTCGGTGTAGGACATGCCGGCGATCTTGGCCATCTTGGCCATGTGCCCGTCCCAGCACCAGCCGGGGTTGGGGTTGACTTCGAGCAGTCTCGGCTGCCCGGCGCTGTCGAGCCGCCAGTCGAACCGGGCATAGTCCTGGCACTCCAGCCGCTCGAAGAGCTTCAGGCAGCACTCGACCACGAACTTCTCCGTGGATTCCGGCAGCAGGGCCGGGACCGACTTGAGCTGCCAGTACGGCGAGTCCGGCAGCCACTTGGCCTCGTAGCCGCAGATCTTCGGCAGATCGGGCGGCAGCGCCGAGTAGTCCTCCTCGATGATCGGCAGGACCGTGTACGATTCCGGCGGGTTGCCGATGATCCCGACCGTGAAGTCCTTGCCCGTCAGGAACTCCTCCACGAGGATCGGTTTCTCATACCCGAACTTCTCGCGGATTTCCGAGATGGCGTTGACCAGCTCTTCGATGGTGTTGGCGACGCTTCGCTGCGTGATACCGAAGCTGGAGTCGCCGAAGTTCGGCTTCACGATCGCCGGGAACGGGAAGTACAGCTCGAACGTACTGTCCTCCGCCTTGATGAAGAAGCCCTCGGGCACGGGGATGCCCATTTCTTTGGCGACTCCGCGAACGAGGGACTTGTCGTAGCAGAAGGCCAGGCACTGGGGCCCGCTGCCCGTGTACGGAATGCCGAGCATCTCCAGCAGCGAGGGGATATGCAGTTCCTTGCGCGGATTGTTGTCATAGCCCTCGTCGCAGAGGTTCAGGACGTAGTCCGTCTTGCCGACGATCTTCTGCAGCTCGTCGATGAGCCGGTCGTGGTTGTTCACGTAGGCGTATCGATATCCATCCAGCTCCCGCAGGGCGTCCTTGAGCTGATCGATGGTGTAGAAATCGTCATCATCGAAGACGCACAGAGGCTTGAGCGGATCGGGCTTGTTCGGGTCGCCCATGATGACGGAGACAACCTTCATGTCCTTCTTGCGTTTCCGCGGGGTCCATTCCTTCCGGACGCTGGCCGTCACCATGATGCGCCTTTCCATCATGCCCAGGTCCTGGTTGCGCTGGGAGTCGCCGGTGATCTGGCCGTGGACCGTGACATCGGTGAAGCCGGCCTTGATCAGCAACTCCTGCATGCTCTTGGGGCTGTACAGCCGCTCCGCGTAGAACTGGTCGGCGACCACGCCCTTCTCCACGTGCGTGACCACTTCCCGCGAAATCAGCCTCTGCTTGTCCAGCGAGAGCGAGCGCTCCCGGCAGACGAAGTAATTCTTGTCGATCCACTCCCACGACCTCGGCTGAAACCTGCGGCGCAGGTACTCGCCGTCGGCCACGTCGATCAGCATTTTGCCCCAGGGCTTGAGGACCCGAAAGACCTCCTTGAGCACCCGCATGTCGTCCTCGATGGTCTCGAAGTAGCCGAAGCTGTTGCCGAGAATCATGACGACGTCAAAGCTGTCGGCCGCGTACGGCAGCTTCCGGGCGTCGCCCTCCTTGAATTTAACGCTGAGTCCCTCCTTCTTGGCCTGCGCCCGGGCCCGCTGAACCAGGTAGTGGGACCGGTCCAGACCTTCGATGTTCAGGAACCCCCGGCGGACGAGCTCGAGCGAATCCGGACCCTGCCCGCAGCACAGGTCGAGGATCCGCTGATCGCCCTGGAGTCCCAGGATCTCGCAGAACGTGTCCACCTCTTTCGAGGTCACCTGCTGGTCGTCCACGACGTCCCCGTCCGTCTTGAGGTACGTCGAGTTGAAGATTTGCCGCCACCATTCGGCATGCACGTGCTCCTCCAGGTTGGGAACCGGACCCAGAGACCGGCCCCCGCCGGGAGGCTTGTGATTCTTCTGCGGTGGTTTGTTGTTGGTAGGGCTATGCCTTTCCATTCTCTAATTCTCCCTTTCGTGATCGCTTGCTTCAAGTAGATCGGGTCGCCATGTTTGGGTGCGTTCGAGAGCTTGTCGCCGGCGCCATTGAGCGATCTTGCCGTGATCCCCCGACAGAAGGACATCAGGGACCTTCATGCCGCGGAACACCTCCGGACGCGTGTACTGTGGGTACTCCAGTAGAGCTTCGCTGAAAGAATCCTCCTTTGCGGAATCCTCGTCGCCCAGCGCCCCGGGCAGCAGGCGAACCACGGCGTCCACGATGACCATGGCGGGCAACTCGCCCCCATTGAGGACATAGTCGCCGATGGACAATGGTTCGGCCCCCAGGCCGGTCCGGATGCGTTCGTCGAACCCCTCGTATCTCCCGGCGATCAGGATGAGCCGCGGCTCCTGCGACAGCTCGCGGGCCTTGGCCTGCGTGAAGCGGCCGCCCTGGGGGGTCAGCAGCAGGACGCGGCCCCGGCAGGGATCAAGCCGCTCGACGTACTCGAAGCAGTCGAAGACGGGGCCCGGCATCATGACCATGCCCGGACCCCCGCCGTACGGCTTGTCGTCCACTTTCCGGTATTTGTCGGTCGCAAAATCACGAATATTCGTGAGCGCGACAGCGACCAACCCCTGCTCCTGCGCTCGCTTGAGAATCGAGTAGTTCAAGGGAGATGCGAACATCTCCGGAAACAGCGTGAGGATATCGATCCGCATCACACGTATGCAGCTAAGCGCCGGTGCCCTCCGGCTTGACCTCGGTCCCCGTGGCCTCGGCTTCCTTGGCCTTTTGTTTCTCGGCGGCGATTCGCTCGGTGGCGGTGAACAGCTTGCCCCTGGCGTGAGCGATTTTCCGGGCTTGGCCCCGGCGTACCGCCTTCTCCTCGGCGTACTTATGCTTGATGCCGTTCCGAAGCAGGATCTCGGACACCGTGTCGGAGGGGATGGCCCCCTGACCGAGCCAGTACTCGATCCGGTCCCGCTTCAGAACGATCTGCTTGGTTGCGTCCTTCTCGATCGGATCATAATGACCGAGCCTCTCAATGATCTTGCCGTCGCGGGGGGTGCGGGAGTCCACCGCGTTGATTCGGAAAAAAGGACGGTTTCGCCGCCCCATCCGCGCGAGCCTGAGTCTTACTGCCATTTCGTTCCTTTCTTCAAAGCGTATGATGAATATTCGTGATCGCAAGCCTGACTTCCGTCTTGCAGAACTGCACATCAGTTCTCTACGGATCACGAAACACGTTTACTGCGTAGTGCATATCCATTCATGAAGATTGCGAAGTTGGCCGGATCGATCCGTGCGTCTACGGCAATCTTCTCGATTTGTTCGTCCGAGAGCCGGTCGGCAGCGTTCTTTTCGCCCGGCGTCATGATGGCGACGGCCCGCCGCAACTCCTCCACCTCCCGTAGCGTCGGGGCCGCCAGCATGGCCAGCTCGCTCGTCCCTCGCACATCCTGGAACCGGCTGCGAACGTTACTACCATACTCACTGTTGCAGAACAGGGCAACCTCGTCAAGGTACTCTTCGATAGATATTTTTTCTTTTGCCGTCAAGTCTCGCTCGTTCCTATTCCTGGCAGCCTCGGCTGCGATGACCCGGAAGGTGTGAAAACGGCCCTGACGCAGGGGAAAGGACGAGTAAAGGCCGGCCTTCCCTGAGGGTACGTTGACGTGACGATCCAACTCAGCAAACTCCCTGGCCCGCTTTTCGGGGCCTCCCGCGTCGTCAGATGCATCTTCCATTATTGCCTCTTCTTGATCTTGCCATGTCGTTTGATAACGCGTTTGCGTTTGGATCGCTGCTTGATCTTGCGGCCCCGGGTCATGGCGGCGTTCATCGCTTCCATATTGAACCCGCCGGAGAAGAGGGACTTGAGCCCGCCGAAGCGGCCGCCGCTGATGGCCTTCATCATGTCCCGGCTGCGTTTGAACGTCTTGACCAGGCCGGAGACGTCGTTCGGCTGCGCGCCGGAGCCTGCGGCGATGCGCCGCCGACGGGAGGAATCGATCAGGTCGGGATCACGCCTCTCCTTCATGGTCATCGAGTACACGATGGCCTCCATCTGCTGGAGTTCCTGGCCATCGAGATCGGCGTCGGGGATCTGGCTGCCGATGCCGGGCACGAGCTTGAGCATGTCCTTGAGGCCGCCCATCTTCTTGACCGCCTGCATTTGCTTGAGGAAGTCGTCGAAGCCGAAGCTGCCCTTGGCCATCTTCTCCTGCATCTTCTCGGCTTCTGCGCGGTCGAACTGCTCCTGGGCCCTCTCGACGAGCGTCACGACGTCGCCCATGCCGAGGATTCGCGAGGCCATGCGGTCGGGGTGAAATTCCTCGATTTTGTCGAGCTTCTCGCCGACGCCGATGAACTTGATGGGCTTGCCGGTGACGGCCTTGACGCTCAGGGCGGCACCGCCTCGGGCGTCGCCGTCGAGCTTGGTGAGGATGATGCCGTCGAGCTCGAGCCGCTCGTTGAACTCCTTGGCGGAGTTGACGGCGTCCTGGCCGGTCATGGCGTCGCAGACGAGGTAGATCTGGTGCGGCATGACCGCCTTGGCGACATCGGCCACCTGGGTCATCATCTCCTCGTCGATGTGCAGCCGACCGGCCGTATCAATCACGACCACATCCTGGCCCTGCTCCTTCGCGGCTTTGACACCATCCTTCGCCACCTTGACGGCATCCTTGGTGGCCTCGTCGCTGTACACCGGGATGCCCGTCTGCTCACCGAGGATCTTGAGCTGCTCGATGGCGGCGGGCCGCTGCAGGTCGTCCGCGACCAGCAACGGATGGCGGCCCTTGGACAAGAGGTACTTGCCGAGCTTGGCGGCGGTGGTCGTCTTGCCGCAGCCCTGCAGGCCGGCCAGCAGGATGATCGTCGGGCCCGGCGAGACGAAGTAGACCCGCGTGTCCACCGGGCCCATCAGCTTGACCAATTCGTCGTTGACGATCTTGATCATCATCTGGCCGGGGTGAAGGCTCTTGATCACCTCGGCCCCGAGGGCGGCGTCACGCACGTCTTTGCAGAACTGCTTGACGACGTTGTAGTTGACATCGGCCTCCAAGAGCGCCTTGCGCACGTCGTGCATGGCGTCGGAGACGTTCGCCTCGGTGATCCGCCCCCGGCCGGATAGCGACCGGAAGACGGAGTTGAATTTTTCCGTCAAAGATTCAAACACTGAAATCTCTCAGCATGCTGAGCAACCAGGGTAATCCGCACAGATTATACGACGGTCCACCCATGGGGGTTTCATTATAGCGGCGCAAATTGCCTTTGCAAGATGAAAGTGTGCAGAATGTACGCGCCGGGCGCATTTATCTTTCCCGCCGGATTCCGCCCCCGCCGATTGTGGCCATATTGCTGTCCCTGCAGGCGTTTGCGTCCGCTCGGCGGTTTTGTAGACTATGTAAGGGACTTCAAAGCGGACAAGGCGGCATCGCCGTCCGGTTCCGCGTGTAGCAAGCTCCCATGGGTCGTGCGCAAGCACACGGGTTCGACTCCCGGCCGTCCCGGCCATGAATATCGTGGAGGTGCCGCTGTGGGACAGATAACGCAAGTTGAAGAGTTGAAGAGATAGCTTCAGTCCTCCTGTTGTTGGCAGGCGTCGGCGTTGGGCTGTGGAAGACGAGACAAATTGTGGCTCAGGTCGACCAATCGCCAGCGAGGAACAGAAACGGCCCGCCTCATCACCTCGCGGCAATGGAGCAGCTCGTCTTGGCCCACTACCTCCCACATCAGTCGAACAAGCACTTTTGGCATATCATCATCGAGGGTATACTCCTTCTCGGCCTGACATTGCTCGTGCTTCGGGTCACGGGAATGATCCCGGCACAATAACGTGGAAATCGCATAGACTATGCCTCGCCCGCGCGACTGTTCAGGGCTCCACGCGCCGACTCCGGACAGAAAAAGGACGCTGCGGCCACGATGCCCGCAACGTCCTGCGTGCCGTCCCGATACGATCGAGACGGCATCGATGAGGAACCGTTCGCTGAACCTCTGTTACCACTCCGCCGTGGTTTGGCCGACCGGCTTGCCTGTGGCGTCGAACTGCGTGTAGGTGAGCTTGACCCCGGTAAATGTGAGTTCGAGGGTCTCATCCGGTAGTCCGTCACCGTCCACGTCGCCCCCGTGCACGATGGAACTGACCATCACGTTCTTCAACTCATACTTCAGGTAGGTCTGGCCGTCCTGACGCGTCAGGTAGACCGTGGCGAGAGGGATCGGCGTGCCATCGACGCAACGCTTGAACAGCAATGGCGTGGCCTTATCGATCCGTTTGATCAACGTCACATGGCCAGTGGCCCGACCAACCACCCCCGCTCCACCGCCGCCACCCGTGGATGTCTGCGAGACCCCCCAGCTCCAGGAGAGGACTTCAATCGTCCCCTTGTGGGCCGGGGCGGCGGCTTCGCCTTCGATGCCCGGGATTTCCACAAAGATGTCGAAGAACGACTGTACCGCCGGAGTGCCGATTGGACCGGCCGCAAGGATTGCAGCGGTCTGCTCCTCGCCGGGCAACCCCACTGCCGCGACGGCCCCCAACGCCAAGGCAACGATGAGAACATGTATCACCCGATTGTTTCGCAACGTCTTCATACCCCATCCTTTCTCATGCATACTTGCCTTTGTGGCTATTGCCCACCTGGACAATATGCTTTGCGCTCTGGGTTTACTACGGGACACAAGTCGGCGAGTGCGAAAGATCGCTCAAAACCGGCGGCCTTGTGCCCCCACATCAGGCCGCCAACTCGCCAGGACCACCGCCAGGGAATCTGTCGCTTGCGATCCAGACACGCGGGAGCCTCACGGCGCGAACCACGCTGTTGCCGGCACATCCAAGGCTTTCATGGGCCGGGTCCAGAAGACCCGGCCTTTTCTTTTGCGCGGAGAAAATTCGCGGCTATATACTAAGAATGCACCTCGGACGTGGTACATGGTGAAAATGGCCGTTTCTGAGCCTGTAAGTGAGTGGACATGCTGGAAGACGAATTGCTCAAGTGGAAGTTTCGGCGGGGCAGCAAAGAGGCGTTGGCGAGGATTTACGAGAAGCACCTCAACTCGATGCTGACCCTGGCGACGGGCCTGCTGAACAACACGAGCGAAGCACAAGACGTCGTGCATGACGTGTTCGTGTCCTTCGCGAAATCCGCAGGAGGTTTCCAAGTGCGCGGGAGTCTCGGCGGTTACTTGGCGACCAGCGTCGTCAATCGCGTACGCGACCGTAAGAGGCGGTTGCGAAGACAGGCCAGTAGAGATGCTGCCTTTTGTGTCTCCAACGAATCGCCGGAGCCCGACCAGATGGTCATCTTCACGGAGCAGGCGAATCGCCTGAACCAGGCGATCTCCCAACTGCCGGACGATCAACGCGAAGTCGTGTTGCTCCGACTCACAGCCGGCATGAAATTCCGCGATATCGCGAAGCTGCAGCAGATTTCGATCAACACAGCCCAGGGCCGGTACCGGTACGGCCTGGACAAACTGCGGTCCATGTTGAACGGCGAGGTGGAAGAATGAAACCGAGAAGCAAAGTAGAGGAAACGATTCGAAAAAGGCTGCGTTTCATCGCCGGCTCGACATTGCACGACCGCTTTCTGGCTGATGTCCTGCATGCACAAGAGGAATCTACGCTAACGGAACCGGCTCTTCGTAAGACCGGCATAAGGAGAATCATCATGAGAAGTCCCGTTATGAAACCCGTCTCCGTGGCCGCGGCGATCGCAGTGACCGCCCTTGCGATCACCTTCTGGATTAGGTTGTCCCCGCCAGCATACGCCGTGGAGCAGACTTATGAGGCGCTCCAGAATGTCCGATTCCTGCACATCCTGGCACACGATGAAGCAGGCCAGGTCAAGGACGAACGATGGATCGAGATCGGCGACAATGGATATCAGGTCCGCTACCGGCAGGACAATGCCGCCCCGGAGAATTTCGGCGTCATAGAGGACGGCCAATCCACGGCGGTCTATCGCCACGACAAAAAGACCGTGATCATCTACGACCGCAAGGATCAACAGTTTCAATGGATCGGGGAGTTGGGCAAGGCATTCGATAACCTTCGCCAGGAAGGCAAGGTCCTTCAGGAGAACACCGACTACAAAGGCAAGCCGGCTCACAAAGTCTGGTGGCCTTCTCTGAACGCCGAGTGTTACGTCGATCCCGAAACGAAGCTGCCCTTCGCCATCGGAGACACGGAGCTCAGCTACAAGGAGCCTCCGGCGGGGACCTTCGAGATCGCGATTCCGCAGGGCTACGCCGTACTCGACAAGCGTCCCGGGGCCCCCGCACAGTCGGTGCCGGACTGGCTCCTGGAGGAAGAGAACGCGGGACAGAAGAAGAGAGAATGCTTCAACGAGGGAGCCCGCGCCCTGGCCCAGGGGGACTATGCAGAGGCTGCGAAACAGCTCGAACAGGCCCTCAGATACGACAGTTGGGCCCCATTCTGGCTCGGCAGCGCCTACTACGGGCTTGGCAAGTACGATCCGGCCATTGAAAACTACACCAAGCTCTATAAGGAATTCGGCGGCGATACAGGCAAAGCTGTGCCCTTCTGCAACTACGCCCGGGGCCTAGCCTACGCCAGGAGCGGCAATATGGAGGCGGCAACGGCGGATCTGCATGCCTGTCTGCCGGCGATGGTCAAGACATTGCGAACCCCATCAGGCGGGGCCATGTTCGAGTATGCGGACAATCCTCTCGTCCGCTATGGCCAGTATCAGCCCGGCGAACAGGAGATTATGGCCAAGATGATCAATCGGCTCCGGCTTATCAGCGGACAGAGCTTCGGCTACGATCCCAACGCCACAGCAGAGCAGAACGAACCGGCCATCGCCGCCTGGGAGCAGTGGTTCAAAAACGGCGGGCAGATCAAGTTCACACCTGAGGCGAAACTGCTTCCCGTCCCCGCCGAATGGGTGGTCAGCTTGGGCAACGGGCGCAAATCGAATCAGGAAATCGCCTCCCGATACACGAAGGAATGGTTGACCCAGATCACGTCCCCGACGGCTTTGCTCAAGATCGGGTTCGCCCTCTACGACGCCAAGCGCTACGACGAGGCACTGGGGACCTTTGAGAAACTCCAGGAGGTATCTCGCGACAACCAGCGTGCGCAAGCTGCGTCCCTCATCTGGCAGGGGCACATGCTGGACCTCCTGGGAAGAAGGACCGAAGCGGTCACGAAGTATCAGAGAGTCGCCGACATGGGACTGAATTCGGGCACGCGGCAAGCTCAATATGGCCTCTCTTACGAGTATAGTCCTTACGCCCAAGAGAGGGTCAGCACGCCTTTTACTCGCGTGGAGAATACGGACGAGAACTGAGGACGCGACCTCTAACCACTGACTGTCCGATGCGTTGCGGAATGACGAGGCCGGGCCGAAAAAGTACGCAAAAACCGGATGAGCCTCTTTTATTTGGTCGATGCCTCGGGATATGGTAGAATGAAATGGATCGGGGGCAGGCGTCCTGCCCGTCCGGACTGTGGTTTCTTTCAGGGTGTGAGGGGTCCATGAAGTACGCGCAGAAGTTAACCGTCCGTCCCCAGAGACAGCGCAAGTGGTTCTCGCTGCCGGCTATGCTGTTCGTGGCTTCATTTGTGTGCCTGCTCGTGCCGGCCGGCTCGGCACTGGCGGCGATTACGATTGACGGTGTCGCGGACAAGAAGGTGTACGCGGATCGCGTCTCGTTCACGGTCCGCTCGGAGGCGGGTTTCGATCTTACGGCGGAACTGAATGGTGAGCTGATTGCCACCGGTGTCGCTGTGGAGGTCAATGACCCGGAGTATTACGAGCTGAACGTGCATAAGCGGCAGCGGTCCTCCGGGGCGCAGGACAGTCAACTGATTCGATTCATCGTCCGGGCGACCGACCGGGGCAACAGCGAGTGGGGATTGCCCACATGGACCCCCTGTCCGCCGATCGACTCCGCAGCGGCGGAGTTCACGGGTGCCCGGCTCGTAATTGTCACGCCTGCCAAGTACCCGGTGGGACTTGAGATTCCCGTCATCGCTCGCGTGGAGGACGAGTCCGGCAGCCGGGTTGGTGTCAACGGCACCGTCATGGCCGTCGGCTTCGAGAGATATCCGCTACAACTGCTGCGTGGGGTGGGGTCGGTCTTCCTGCCCGCAACGGCTGAACCGGGCATCATCTCCTACACGGCTGAGATCCATTCATTGAAGACACCCAAGGAAATCCTCATTGAGGGCACAACGAACTGGCAGACAGTCTCGAAGGATGTTGCCGCTTCGACGGACTGGGGCGAGAACGCCCGAATTCGCGTCACCGGGGATGCCGACGGCGCACTGACAATCGCAGCAATCGCCACGTTGACCATCGGCAGCGGGAGCGTGATCGTAGTCGATCCCGACGTGGAGATCATCGTGGAGGGTCGCATTGTCGCCAATGGGACGATGCAAATGCCCGCCGTCTTCACCAGCCGGGATAGAACGAAGCCCTGGGGCGGATTCATCTTTGAGAAGAGCACGTCACGAGGCGAATTCACCGGCACAATCCTCACGGCCAGCGGCGCCGATTCGAGCTGGTTCAGCAACAATCCCAACCACGGCCACAGCCATCGCGGTGAACAGCCCCTGCTCTTCACATCCAACGGGGCCCGCGTGACCTTGACGGACTGCTACATCGTGGAGAACCACGGCCAGGCGGGACACGGCGAGGGCGGCTACCTGACAATGACGCGCTGCCTCATCCAGAAATGCATCACCGCCGGCCAGTACAACGGCGGCGCTATGACCCTTGAGGATTGCGCGCTGATCGAGTTTCCCTCGGCAACCGCCCCCTTTGAAGACAACGACAATGACGCCCTTTATCTGACGGGCGGGGCGCACTCGCTCACCGGTTGTCTTGTGGGCTGGGCGCTGGATGACGGGGTCGATGGCGGCTCCGGCTCGAACGGTTCCGTGGCGGTCCATCGCTGCTGGTTCGAATCGACGTATCACGAAGCGCTGGCCTGGTCGGAGCAAGGCAGTCGCATTTCCACCGACACCGTCACCCTGAACAGCGGACAGGGAATCGAATGCGGCTTCGGCTCGCCGGATGTGAATGCGGTGCACTGCTTCAGCACGGCCAACCTCATCGGCGCCCGCTTTGGCGACAACTACGACTGGACCTATAAGGGCTTTCTGAAAGTCCGCGATTCGCTGCTGCTATTCAACGAACGGGATATCTGGGGCCGGGCCTGGGACAACTGGGACATTCACCTCTCGCAGATGGACCTCCAGAACAACTACGTCACCACGACCTACCCTGAGTTTCCGAACAACCGGCTCTGGAATCCGCAGGCCGATCCGAATCAGCTCGCGGAGCTCGAGCCGTTCCTGCCCTGCCCCGCCGATACAGTGGGCATTGGTTTTGCGACATGGGAGGACAGGATCGACTTTTCTGCACTTTCCAAGGGAATCCCCGTTCGCCTGAGCACCTTCACAACGCAGATGGTTTCGGTGGATTACTCGATTGACGCGGAGGACGGACAGCTCGCCGGCGGCACCATGCACTTCACCCAGGGCGAGACTGTGAAGCAGATCCCCTTCAAGATTCCGCCTGGTCTGGACCTCTGCCGGGTTCACGTGACGCTGAGCAATCCCGTCAACGCCGAGTTGACTGGACATCGACGGCTGACCCACAAGGGCATGTGTGGGATAGTTGTGCCGCTCGTCAGCGAGGGGGACGAGTGGCGGTACTTCAAGGGCACCCAGGAGCCTCCGGCGAACTGGAATTCGCTGGCGTTCGACGACAGGACATGGCTGGTTGGGCCTACTCCCGTCGGATACGAGGCCGGCTCAGGCTACGAGAAGCGTATTGCCACGAAATTGAGCGACATGCAGAACAAGTACATCAGCGTCTACACCCGCCGGTTGTTCATTGTGGACGACCCGTCGAAACTGACCGGCCTGCTTCTGACGGTGGACGTGGATGACGGCTATATCGCCTTCGTTAACGGGGTCCGGGTCAGCGCCCTGGCCGCCCCGGCTTCCCCCAAGTACGACCAGCCGGCCTCCGCAAATCGTGAAGCCTGCTGCGGCACCGGCGCCCCGACAGGCCCCTGCCCGCCCGCGCCGATCGACCTGAGCAAGTACATCAAGAGCCTTGTCCCCGGCGAAAACGTGCTGGCCGTCCAGGTCCACAACCAATCGCTGTCCAGCTCCGACCTTATCATCATCCCCGAGCTATCCGGCGTCTTCGCCCCCTGAAAGTCTCTTGTCATGTCGAGCGAAGCGACAGCGCGACGGTCCCCAGCCAAGTCGCCTACCAAGCCGTATTAGAACTGATTCAACAAATCCGCGTTGGCGCCAGGTAGCAGGATGACAATCCACCAACCCGGGCCGGACTGACTCAGTCCGGCCTTCTTTATGCGCGGCCCACAACCGCCGAGAAAAGGCGGCCGGAAGATCTACATTCTCAGCCCGGAACCGTCTTTGAATGAGTAAAAGCACAGCCTCATGTGTTGTATAGGTGCAAGTGGATTGATCCATTGAAGGGCCGTTCCCGGTGCTGGAAGACAGGATACTGGTTTTGCG
>Ga0315284_10004908_pt1 | contig 19010 bp, 17 predicted proteins | sample YL17G09_16_MG_FD_203696 | JGI IMG/M metagenome (GOLD analysis project Ga0315284, IMG submission 203696) | Sediment microbial communities from Yellowstone Lake, YNP, Wyoming, USA - YL17G09_16 | ecosystem: Environmental > Aquatic > Freshwater > Lake > Sediment | place: USA: Wyoming | collected... | reverse complement strand
CCACACTCATTTTGGTCGCTAAAAATATTTTCCCAGGCTCGACTCCCTGCAAGGCTTCACCAAAGATCTCTTCACCCTGGCCATCCCCATAAGCGGGTGCCGTATCGAAATAGTTAATTCCAAGCTCGATTGCCTTATGGATTGCTTCAATGATTCCTTTTCTATCCTCTTCCTTTGCTGGATCAAAGGCGTGCAAGTAGTTTTTCAGCCCAGCCGGTGCCCCACCAAAACCAATCTTAGAAACCTTGGCGTTCGTTTTTCCCAATTGTACATATTCCATGAAGATGTTCCTCCTTCAAGAAAGTTTCTTAATTTCACGCACACGCTCACCATCAGGGGGTCGCCTAAATTTCTCCAGGTTCCAGTTTTTACAATAATTATGGTTTTAGAAGGAGAAATTATTTGAGACTGAACCCTCCATCCACAAGGAGGAGTTGTCCCGTGATGAAATTGGCGTCCTCAGAGGCAAGAAATAGTATCGCCTTGGCAATGTCCTCGGGCTGGGCCATTCTCTTAAGATAAGATCCCTCAATCATCACTCTCTTGACCTCCTCCGGAAGAGGTTGGGTCATCTCGGTTAAGGTATGGCCCGGTGCGACCGTGTTAACGTTGATATGTGGAGCTAATTCCTTGGCCATCGTCTTGGTCAAATTAATCACGGCGCCCTTGGAAGCGCTGTAGTCCATGACCCCTTCCCGGCCGCAGTGATCGATGCCACGGATCGAGGAGATGTTGATGATCTTTCCCGATTTCTGGGCTAACATATATTTTGCCGCAGCCTGGGAACAGAGGAAGGTTCCGATGAGATTGACTTCCAATGTCTTCATCCAATCCTCAACAGTCTTCTCCAGGAAGGGCCTGGAAATGGCAATTCCAGCATTGTTCACTAAGATATCGATGCGACCGAACTCCTTAACAAAGGCCTCCATAAAATTTTCGACCTGATCTTTCTTTGAAACATCCCCTACCAGAGTCTTAAGATGATAGCCTTGGGATCTGGCAGTCTCCGTGACCTTCTTCATATTGGCCTCGTTCACATCAACGATTCCCACCCTTCCTCCTTCTTCGAGCATCATTAAGGCCGTGGTGGCACCGATTCCCCTTCCTCCTCCTGTAATTAAGGCTGCCTTGTCTTTGAATCGCATTTTAACCTTCTCCTTTCTTCTTCCGCCCTTATTCGAATCCCTCAACCCTTTCCGTAATAATCGGTCACCCCTTGACAGCGCCTGCGCCCCAGCCGCGGATCAAATACCGTTGAACCGCAACGAAAAAGAGCAACGCGGGAATCGTGATCATCATCCCGGCGGCCATGATTAGTCCCCAGTCAATCAGCGCCGAGTGAAAGAGGTCCTGCACCCCTACCGGCAGCGTCTTCAGCTCGTCCGAGGTGATGAGGATCCGTGTGAAGATGTAGTCGTTCCAGGCCAGGATAAAAGTGAAGATGGACGTGGCGATGATCCCCGGCAGGGCCAGGGGCAGGACCACGTAGATTAGCGCGCGCACCCTGCCGGCGCCGTCGATCAATGCGGCCTCTTCCAGCTGCAGGGGGATGGTTTTGAAGAAAGCCCGCATCAACCAGAGGGTGAAGGGCAGACAGAATGAAGTGAAGGCGAGGACCAAGGCAAAGTGGGTGTTCTCAATCCCCACTTTCTTCGCCAGGATGAAGAAGGGGATCACCACCATGATGGGAGCGAACATATAGGTGCACAGGATGAGCCCTGCGATCTTCTCCCTGCCTAAGTATCGGTACCGAGTGAGGCTGTAAGCCCCGGCGGCACTGACTACCATCGTCAGGATGACGGTCATGCCCGATACGATTAGGCTGTTCCAGAAGTAGGTGAGGAAGTTGGTGGCGGTGAACAGACGGCGGAAGTTGTCCCAGGTCGGATCCACGGGAATGAATGTCGGGGGTTGGGCGAAGACTTCTACAGGTGGTTTGAATGAAGTCGAGACCATCCAGAGGAAGGGGAAGGCAGCCATGAGGGCCAGTAGTGCTGCCCCCACATACAAAAAACTACGGTTCGAGAGTTGTTTAAATCGCCAGCGATTCATCCAATATCCGCCTCCTCTCGGAATAGTCCAAAGTAGATGACTGTGCAGACCACCAGGATGGCGAACATGATCACGGCCAAGGCTGCACCGAGGCCTGCCTGGTAGTACGTCAGGGTCCGCATGTAGGCATACACTGGGAGCGTTCGGATGAAGCGTCCGGCCCCCGCCCCCTCGCCCATCAGCCAGACGGTGTCGAACTTTGTGAACATCCAGATGCTCCGCAGCAGGATCACCACGAACAGGATGCCTCGGATCTGAGGCAGCGTGATATGGACAAAGCGACGGAAAGCCGAGGCCCCATCCACCTTAGCAGCCTCGTATAGCTCTGGGGGGATGGTCTGGAGCCGAGCCAGGATGCTCAGCAGAACGAAGGGGAAGAACTGCCAGACGCTCATGATAATCGTGGAGAGCATGATCTGGTCGGTGCCCAGCCAACTGATCGGGTCGCGGACAATGCCCAGGGCCAACAGCCAGTAGTTCACGATACCATACATGTCGTTGAGCAGCCACTTCCATAGGATCACCGCCACGATGGTGGGGATCATGTAGGGGAACAGAACGATCCCGCGCACCAGGCCGCGGCCCACGAACGACTGGTTCAAGAGGAGGGCAGCAGCCACTCCTAAGATCAATTGGAACACGATCGTCCAGATGGAGTAGACCACCCCGAGCCAGAGGCTGGTCCAAAACTCAGGATCCTTCGATAGGTAAAGGTAATTCTCGATTCCGACAAAGCGTTCCTGGGGAAAGAACGAATGCTTCTCCAGCAAACTCAGCCAGATGGAGTAGGCAACCGGGTAGAGTGTAAGTCCTAAGATAAGAATAAAGGCCGGGGCAATGGTCAGATATCCTGTTAATTGCTCGCGGCGCTTTGGTTTAGTAACAGGCAACCAACCCGTCTTCTGCTCGGTACCGGGATCGAGGGTGACGAAGTTGGATCGGCGTTGTAAGCCGGAGGCTCCCACAGGCTGGGGTTTAGGGTCAGATTTGCCATTCATAGTCCTCGTCCTCACCTCGAGGGCAGCAATACCAAAACTGGACACACACCCGCCTCAGAAGCCCGAAGCGGGCATGTGTCCAACCAGCGAATCGAAGGTATTTTACCAGCGTTTAAAACCGAGCTTCGTGATCAATTCTTCGGCTCGGGCCTGGGCCTTGGCTGCTGCCTGGGTTGACGGCATTCCTTTCACCGCATCTGTCACCATGTCAGGAAGGATGTTTGATCCGAAGATCTCAAGCAGGAAGGGCAATTTCAGATCGTCCCACTCTACGACCAGGGTCGGCCTTGCCAGATCCCGCTCAAAGTAGTAGTAGTCCATGTCCACCCATTCCTTCCAGCGCTGGTACATCTCGTTGGCCTGATAGGCTTTACTATTCCGTACCGACTTGAGCGTTGGCAGGAGGTGGACTGGTACCGTGTGCAGGTACTTGATGTACTCCTCTTCCTTGAAGAAGAATTTCAGGAACTCGGCTGCCTCCTCTGGGTACTTCGCATTCTTGAAGATCATCCAAGGCTCAGCATCGACCTGGCAAGCTGTTTGTTTCCCGGATGGCCCGTGTGGCTTGCGCAGAACTCCGAAGTATTCGGGAGTGCCCATCCCCTTGGGTGCATACTTCTCGATATAGCCGGCGCTACGACCATGGCCCTGGTAAACCATAGCGACCTTGCCGGTGGCAAGGTTAGTGAAAGTGTCCAAGTAGCCGTGACCCAGCCATCCTGGGGGAAGGACAGTGTCATTGAGCTTCTTGTAGAAATCCAGCACCTCGATGACCTGTTTCTCGGTGAAGGTGGGCCGACCGGTCTTGAGGTCGAAGAGTCGACCTCCGTTGGCCCTGGTCAACTCTGCCACCAGAATGTTAACGAAGAGTCCTACGCCAGGGAGAGACAGGCCGTAGCGGGTCACCCGGCCGGATGCATCCTTCTCCATCATGGCCTGGGCCACTTTGAGGAAGTCGTCCCAAGTCTCCGGTGGCTTCAATCCCTTCTGCTTGAAGATGTCCTTGCGGTAGATCAGGAGGTTCGTATTCGGGGAGTGCGTGACGCCGTAGTATTTACCTTCAAACCGGCAAAGGTTCCGAACAGACTCGAAGATATTGTCCTTTCCGATAGCGTTAGCAATGTCCTCCTGGTCCCGTAAGAGCCCTTTGTGATAGAAGGAGGCGCAGGTAAACGCCTGGCCGTGGCTGGCATCTGGCGGCGCGCCCGCTGCAAGGGCCGCTGTCAGCTTGGCCTCGAGATCGCCCCAAGCCAGTGCCTCTTGCTTAACTGTGATGTCTGGGTGCAATTTTTCAAAATCGTTGATGATCTCCTGGAACGCCGCGACTGTCTGTGGTTCGGTCTCCGTATGCCAGATCCGGACGACCTTCTTCTCGGCAGCAAAGACAACAAATGGAATCGAAAGAATCAATATGGATATCAGTATGATAATTCCAAAACCTCTCCTTTTGTTTGACATCTTAAAACCCTCCTTTCCCTGTGACGAAACGGACAATAGAGTTTAACCACTACCCTCATTTCACTCATACCTGAACAATCTCTGTCCAGACAGAGTTGGTCTTGCCGTCCTCCTTCGATGCTTTTTCTCCTCTGCCTCACCTCCTCTTCTCTATATTTTGAGGGCCACCTCCTCTCCCTCCAGCAAGGCCTCCATGACCTCCCTCGGTTTGGATGCATCGCCAATGATATAAAGGTCTGAAACTTTGCCCCTCAGGGATTCAAGGAAATCGTTGTTGGAGATCGATCCCAATGAGATGACCATAGAATCAAAGCCCTCAAACTTCTTAACTCCTTGGGGAGTTTCAACCCAGAGGGCCTCTTTCTCAAAACGGGTGACTTTGGTCGAGGTCAAAATCTGAACTCCCTTTTCCCTCAATCTCTGATTCAAAAAGTGTTGAAGGTGGCCCACCAGATCAAGGGCGATCCCTTCTCTCATCTCGATGAGTGTGACCTCTTTTCCCTCCTCAGAAAGATGGTCTGCCACCTCGGCTCCAATTCCTCCGCCCCCAACCACGAGAATTTTTCTGCCGAGATGAACGTTTCCTGACAAAGCCTCCTCAACACTAATGGCCTTCGTCTCCTCAAGTCCGTCAATGGGGGGAAAAAATGGCTTAGCTCCAGTGGCAACGATCACGATATCTGGTCTACCTCTTCTCAATGAGGTAAGGTTAAATGGTTTTCCTAAAATAATCTTTACGGGAAGTTTTTTGAGTTGTCCTGTGAGATGATCAGTGAATTCTTTAAGAACCTGTTTCTTGGGGGGAATGGCAGCCAATAAAAATCGGCCACCTAATTTCTCATCCTTTTCATATAAGGTGACCTGATGGCCGCGCATGGCTGCAATCTCAGCAGCTTTTATTCCTGCTGGGCCTCCACCGATAATCCAAACCTTCTTTGGATGCTTTGTCTTTTCGAGTTTAAATATTTCCTCCCGACCGGTTTCGGGATTGACGGCACACTGGAGGGCACCTTTTCGAATGCTTAGAATACAGCGATTACATGAGATGCAGGGAATGATCTCTTCGGTCTTTCCTTGAAGTGCCTTTACGGGTAGGTTGGGGTCAGCAATCAAAGCCCTTCCCATGGAGATGAGGTTGGCTTTATTGTCTTCCAATATTTGATTGGCCAACCGTGGGGTGCGGATTCTCCCCACAGCGATGATGGGAATACCAACAACGGATTTAATCCCTTGAGCGAGGTGAGCAAAAACACCCTCCTCTGCATAGTAAGGAGGATGGTTCAAATATCCGGATGCCGCCACGCAGGCAGAAACATGGAGGGCATCGGCTCCATTCCTCTCGAGAGCCTTAGCTATTTCCCTGGAGTCTTCAATCTTCAATCCTCCCTCAACATACTCATCAGCGCTGATACGGCAGAGGACGGCGAAATCAGGGCCAACTTTATTTCGAACCATTCTCAACACTTCAATGGCCATTCTCATTCGCCGATCTACATCGCCCCCATATTCATCCATCCTCTTGTTGGAGAAGGGAGAAAGGAATTGATTGATTAAATAGCCGTGGGCCATATGGATTTCCACACCATCAGCCCCTGCTTCTTTGACACGGAGCGCCGCTGCTCCAAATGCTTCGATGATCTTTTGGATCTCTTCAGTGGAGAGCTCTTGAGGCATCTCCTTTCGAACAGGGCAAGGAATGGCTGAAGGGGCAACAATAGGGGACCCAGTGATGGAGGAAGATGTCTGTCGGCCAGCGTGATTGATTTGAATAAGGATCTTTCCATTCTCTTGATGAATCGCTTTCACCAACTTTCTAAAAGAAGGAATGTTTTGATCAGAATCGATGAGTGCCATATTGGGGAAAGCCCTTCCTTGTTTCAAAATCCCTGTATGCTCGAAGGTGATGTAGCCCACCCCACCTTTTGCTCGCTTCACATAGTAGGCGATATGTCGATCGTTGACGGATCCATCCTCGCCCGCGAAGTTTGTGGCCATAGGCGGCATCACAATTCGATTCCTTAACTCTAAAGTTCCAATGCGAAAAGGACTGAAAAGGGTTTTAAATCGAGTCACCGAATTTCCTCCAGAAGAAGATTTAAAGAGTTGACAGAATTATTTCGAAAATGGTATACAATATTGTATTGAAATTTAATTCATTTTAGGAAAAGACAAATCATATGTCAAGTGTTAATTCATTGAGGGTCTTTAAGGAGATCGAGAGTGCCATTCTTTCAGGCCACCTCAAGCCGAGGGAGCGTCTGGTCGAAATGGATTTCATTTCGAAGTTTGGAGTCAGCCGCACAGTGATCCGCGAAGCCTTAAAGAAGTTGGAAGCGAAGGGACTCATCAGAACTGCTCCCTATAGGGGTGCTGTGGTAGCCGATCTGACCATTGAGGAGATTGAGGAGATCTACTTTGTTCGTACCGAACTGGAAAAGATAGCGGCCCGACTGGTTTTAGAGAATATCACTCGGGTAGAGATCCAAGAATTAAAAAAATTCTCCAGGGAGGTGGAAAAGAATCTCCGTGAAAAAACACACCAAATGATTGAAATAGATTCTGAATTTCACCGGATGATCTTTAAAGCCTGCCGCAATAATTACCTCTATGACATGATTGATTTCCTTCGTACAAAAGCCCACATCGTCCGATTTAATGCCTGGTCGCTACCCCATAGAATTGAAGAATCCGTCATTGAACATCGGGAGATGATAAAGGCCATCGAAGAGAGGAATCTATCCCAATTTGAGAAACTCATTGTCAAACATCTCACCTTTTCTAAAAATAGTTATATGTCCCAATTGAAAGGGGTAGTTGCGACGTGATGGGGAGGATAGCGTAAAGATGAAGAGGTTTATGGTCCTCCTCTATGAGGACATGCACGAAGTTGGAAAGGCCCTTCTGAGGGAGAAGACAGAGCTTCTTTTCGCCCATTCTCTTGAAGAGGCTTCATTGATCAAAGAAGTGAGGGAGATGGATGGGATCATTATCCGAGCCAATGGAAAGGTGAGCCGGATCTTGATGGACTCTGCTCCCAAACTCAAGGTGATTGGTAGACACGGTGTAGGTGTGGAGAATATCGATCTGGAGGCAGCCACGGAAAAGGGGATATGGGTGGTGAACACACCGGATGCAAATGATGCCTCCGTGGCAGAACACTTCTTTGGCTTGGTTCTCATTCTATCAAAGATGCTTAAAAAGGCTGACATTGCTCTTCGCGAGGGGCGATTTGAGGCACGTTATCAATATATCGGGAAGGAACTTCACGGGAAGACACTGGGCATACTCGGGTTTGGTCGAATAGGCAGGGCCGTTGGCCGGATTGGTCACAAAGGGTTTGATATGAAGGTCCTCTACTATGATGCTGTGCGGTATGAAGGGATGGAGGAGGAGATAAAAGCTGAGAAAGTTAGCCTGGAAGAAGTTTTGACTCAATCGGATTATATCTCCATTAACCTCCCGATGTTGCCTGCGACGAAAGGTCTACTTAAAGAGAGAGAATTTGAATTGATGAAACCTTCGGCCTACATCATTAATCTCGCCCGGGGTCAGATCTGGGATGAGAAGGCTCTTCATTCTGCATTAAAAGATGGGAGAATCGCTGGAGCAGGTTCGGATGTTTATGAAGTGGAACCAGCTACGAAAGAGCATCCTTTATTCCAACTGGAAAATTTTATTGGAACCCCTCACATGGCTGCCCATACGGATGAAGCCTTGAGGAGGATGAGCATGGTGGCTGAGGATGTTATCCGTGTTCTGGAAGGAAAGGTTCCGGTTTATCCGGTAAACCCTGTTGTTGCAATTAAATCCGATTAAATTGATTTAACGTTCATCCATCAATCGGCAAAGGATTGTCATTTCTGAGGATAAAATTTAGTTCAACTACAGGGTAAATCAACCCAGATTGAGAAGATGAAAGGAGAAAAAGAGTTGGCTGATTTAAGAATTTATCACGATCTTTGCAAGGGTGTCGATGAGTGTGGGATATGCCTCTACGTCTGTCAGAAAGAGGTGTTTAAACCCTCCGAGACATTAAACCAGAAAGGTTATAGACCACCTGTGGCGATTAAGGATGATCAATGTACGGCGTGCGAAAACTGCATGATCTTCTGTCCCGATTTGGCCATTGTTGTGTCAGGGGAAAAGTTGCGGAGGAGAGGAAAAAAATGAACGGGAAGCGGGTGCAAACAGGAAGATATTTCATGATGGGCAATGTAGCCTGCGCAGAGGGTGCCATTGCGGCTGGATGCGAGTTCACAGCAGGCTACCCCATTACTCCGGCCACTGAAGTGGCCAACCGATTAGCAGAACGGTTGCCGCAGGTCGGAGGTGCTTTTTTTCAAATGGAGGATGAGATCAGTGCGATTGCAGCGGTCATTGGCGCCTCTTGGGCTGGCAGGAAGTCTATGACCGTCACCTCTGGTCCAGGGATCAGCCTGATGCTGGAAAACATTGGTTTTGGCATTGGTGTCGAGACCCCATGCGTCATTGTCAATGTCCAGAGAGGGGCTCCGACAACAGGGATGCCCACTGTTGGAGTTCAGGGAGATATGGTTCAGGCAAAAAGAGGTTCTCACGGAGATTATGAGATTATCGCCCTCTGCCCTTCTTCCCCTCAGGAGATGTTCGATCATACAATTATTGCCTTCAATTATGCAGAGAGATATCGGACCCCGGTCTTCATTCTCTCTGACGCCTTTGTAGGGCATATGCGAGAAGAAGTGATCATTCCAGAGCCTGAAGAGATCAAAACGGAGTATCGAAAGATTCCTGAGCCTGGAACCGACCCTCAAAAGATCAAGGGTTTTCTCGATGAAGATGTGGCTCCGATGCCGATCTTTGGGAGGGGATTTAAAGCCCATGTGACGAGCTCATGCCACGATGAGTATGGAAAGCGAAACCTCATCGATATTTCTGCCTTGGATAATTTCATTCGGAAACTGAGCAACAAGATCCTCAAGCACAAGGAAGAAATCATTCTCGTTGAGCGGGACTATGAAGGTGCAGAGATTGTCTTGGTCTCCTATGGGGCAGTGGCCAGGGCAACGGCTATGGCTGCTGCTCAGGCAAGAAAGGATGGAATTCCTGTCGGGACACTAAGACTGATCACGGTGTGGCCTTTCCCAGGAGAGGAGATCGAGAAGATGGCCAGACAGGCAAAACATGTCATCGTCCTGGAAAACAATCTTGGCCAAATTTATCCCTATATCAAGGCAGAGGCGGCCCATTATGCCGAGGTCTCGTTTCTCCCTCCGAGACTTGTCGGGGAGATTCAGGATCCAGAGGATATTTTAAGGAAAATTCGGGAGGTTTCGAAATGAGTGAACTTGTTCATCCTTTACATCGGTTTATAAGGCCTTCGGTGAAGCACTCGACTTTCTGCCCGGGGTGTGGAGACGGAATCGTCGTCCAGGCGATTCTTCGTGCCATCGATGGGCTCGGTATGGATCTGGACGATTTTGTCTTCGTCTCTGGAATTGGCTGTGCAGCATGGATTCCCAGTCCCTTTTTCAATGCCGATGTGCTTCACACAACCCACGGCAGGCCGATCGCTTTTGCCTTCGGGATCAAAATGGGCCTTCCTGAAAAGAAGGTGATGGTGGTGAGCGGAGATGGGGATCTGGTGGCCATTGGCGGGAATCACCTGATACAAAATGCACGAAGAAATGTAGAGATGGTCGTCCTTTGCATTAATAACGGGATTTATGGAATGACCGGAGGTCAGGCCGCTCCGACGACACCCATGGGTATCAAGACGACGACGACCCCCTACGGTACGGTTGAAAATGTGTTTAACATCTCCAAGCTGGTCATGGCCGCAGGTGCCTCCTTTGTGGCTTGCTGGACAGCGGCCCATCCGAGGCAATTGACCAACGCGATCAAGAAGGCAATTCAGAAGAAAGGGTTTGCCTTCATCGAGGTTTTCTCACAATGCCCGATCCAGTTTGGAAGGAGGACAGGGATGGGGAGTGCGGTTCAGATGCTGGAGGATTACAAGAAGAGGTCGGTCACACCGAAAGAAGCAGCCAGACTCTCAGACGAGGAGTTGAAGGACAGGATCGTGGTCGGAGAGTTGGTCGATATCGAGAAGCCGGAGATGTTGGAAGAGGTTAAGAAGATGAAGAGTAGAGCCCGAGGAGGAGTCGAATGAGTCGTAAAGAGATACTCATTGGAGGAGTGGGTGGTCAGGGCGTTGTCTTATCAGGGATTCTGTTAGGGACGGCCGCTACGTTGTTTGAAGGGAAGAAGGCGGTTCAAACCCAATCCTATAGCTCAGAGTTGAGAGGTGGCTCTGCGAGGGCGGAGGTGATCATCTCTGAAGAACCCATTTCCGACCCCCAGGTCAGAAGGCCCGATATCCTGATTGCCTTGGCCGAAGAAGCAATACCGCGATATGTTGATAGAATAAAATCTGGAGGGTTGCTGGTGATCGATTCCGATCTCGTGAAGGGGGCAAAACCCGGTGATTATGAAATTCTCCCCATCCCCGCTACGAGTATTGCGGACAAGGAGATGGGTAATATCGTTGTGGCGAATCTGATCATCTTAGGGGCCCTTATTAAAAAGACAGGCCTTCTCTCTGTGGAAGCGATGGAGAAGGCGATTGAGGTTAGCGTCCCGAAGAAGGCGACGGCACTGAATCTCAATGCCTTTAAAAGAGGGTTGGAACTAAGCTCCTGAAAGCAGTAGGCAGAAGGCGGAAAGCAGATAGAAAAACCTGAATTCCAAATCCCCCCAACCCCCCTTTGCTAAAGGGGGGGAGAGGGGGGATTAAATTACTCCAGGCCTGGGAAGATTAATGATGGAGGAGAAAGATGGCTGTTAAGACCTTTGAACAATATCTGGCGAGTTTAAGAAAGTTGGAACCGACGGCCTACATGTTTGGGGAGAGGATAGAGAATGTGATCGATAATCCCCGTATTCGCGCAGGGATCAATGCCACGGGTGCAACCTATGAGCTGGCCACCCATCCGAAGTATAAAGAGATGCTTACCACCCTTTCTCCTTTCACAGGGGAGCCTATTAATCGATTCACCCTGCCTCCACAATCCATCGAAGATCTTGTCATGAGGGTAAAGATCAACCGCACCCTGGGAGGTTACGTGGGGACATGCCACCAGAGATGCACGGGATTGGACTGCCTCTGCACTCTTTCGATTGTGACTTATGATATCGATAAAAAATACGGAACCCATTATTACGATCGTTTTATGGAATTCCTGAAGTACATGCAGAAGAATGATCTGACAGGAAATGCCAGCGTGACCGACGTCAAAGGAGATCGTAATCTGAGCCCTCATGAACAGCCGGATAAGGATATGTACCTCCGCGTCGTCGATCAAACGAAAGAAGGGATTATCGTGAGGGGAGCCAAGGTTCACCAGACAGGATCCCTGAGTTGTCATGAGGTCATTGTGCTTCCGACCCGAGCAATGGGAAAAGGGGATGAAGATTATGTCTTGGCCTTCGCCATTCCTTCGGATACGAAAGAGCTCATTCACGTCGTTGGGAGAAATTCGATGGATACCCGTGAGATCGAGGGAGTGGATTGTGGCAATATTCGTTATAGCAAATACTGTCCCACGCTCATCTTTGATGAGGTACTGGTGCCATGGGATCGTGTCTTCATGTTCAAGGAAGTTGAATTCGCCGCAGAGATGGTGAGCCGTTTTTCCGCCTTCCATCGCCAATCCCATGGCGGCTGCAAATCGGGAAAGATCGATGCCATGACCGGAGCAGCCTTGATGATGATGGACTATAATGGAACAACAAAAATAAGCCACCACAAAGAAAAAGTTATCGACATGATTCATATGGCAGAAACCCTTTACGGCTGCAGTTTGGCGGCCTCCTATGAGGGAAAGAAAGAGCCTTCGGGGACCTATTTTATCGATCCGGTCTTGGCGAATGCATCCAAGATCCACGAGGGAAAGGAGATGGCTGAGGCCGTACGTCTGATGGTCGATATCTCGGGCGGCTTTGTGGCAGACCTTCCTTCGGACAGAGATTTCGATAACCCAGACATCGGCGAGTTGCTCAAGAAATATTTGAAGGGAGCCACTGGAGTACCAGTGGAAAGAAGGATCAAGATGTTGCGATTGGTCGAGAAGATGGCGATGGAGAGTGCGGATACAATCTCCGATATTCATGGAGGAGGTTCTCCCGCAGCTCATCGGCTCACGATTTTCAGGGAATCGGACATTACCCATAAAAAGAATTGCGCCATACGATTGGCAGGGATTGAGGAATAGGAAGAGAGACGATCTTTCATTAATATCCATCCTAAGTTGAACATCAAGATCGCCAAGAACTGTTTCGTTGTTGGCCTGGCGTGAATAACACCCGAGATGACCCGAAGAGACGATCTATATCAGGAGGGATGATTGGATGGGGAGGAATGTTTTCCAACGCATATCCTTTGATGATTTGAAACTTTTCTGTAAACAGGCCTATCTGAGAGTGGGGGTTCCGGATGACGAGGCGGAAATTGTGGCAGGCCTTTTGGCGAGGTCTGACCTTCGGGGGGTCGAAACTCATGGAGTGATGAGACTTCCCATCTATATTCAGAGGCTGCAAAAGGGCTATGTCCGTGCCGTATGCAAAATCACCACCGTTAAAGAAAAAGGCTCCACCGCTTTTCTCCAAGCCCACGGATCGATGGGACACGTCGTTGCCCATAAGGCAATGGAGATAACGATTCAGAAGGCAGCAGAGCACGGTATCGGGTGGGTCTCGGTTAAAGACAGCGGCCATTTCGGGGTGGCAGGTCTCTTCTCCATGATGGCGCTGAAGAAGGACTTCATCGGTTACACCGTTTCCAACTCCGCGCCGATGATGGCTCCATATGGCGGTCGAGAGCGTATTTTAGGAAATAACCCTTTATCCTATGCCTTTCCTACCGATCAATACCCACCTATTGTTTTGGACATGTCTTGCAGTGTCGTCTCTTCAGGCAAACTGATCTTATGTCGTAAGAAAGGGGAGAAGATACCCTTGGGGTGGGCTTATGATAAGGATGGTCTTCCAACAGAAGATCCATACCAAGGATATGAAGGAGGAGGTTCATTAGCTCCTATTGGAGGACATAAAGGCTATGGAATGGTTTTGGCCCACGAGATACTCACATCTATTTTATCTGGTGGCAAATGGACTCAACACATTAAGAGTCTCTACGAAGAGGATAAGACGGGTATCCAGGGTACCTGCCACTCCTTTATGGCCATTGATCCAGACTGTTTTGTCGGAAGAGAAGACTTTAAGAAAGATATGGATCGGTATATCCAAACTATTAAAGAAAGCCGAAAAGCGAAAGATGCAACCGAGGTCCTAATGCCTGGAGAGCCGGAATATAGGACCGAGACTCAATATTTAAAAGAGGGTATTCCACTCGCATCAAGTACAGTCAATGAATTGACATCCCTTGGTCAATCGTTGGGAATTTCGCTTCCATTTATTCAGCCCTGAGGGGTCTGCCTCAGGGTCATGCAACGAAAATACCACCCCAGTTCTTTACCCACCCCAAGACAAATCGAAAAAAAACCACTTCCTCCTCAGAAGTGGGGGCAAATTGATCTCCAGCTCCCTCAATAACAGAGAAGCAGCGGATCAGCTATTTAACTTGTTTCGCAAGGAAGTTGTTCTTAGTCGTCGATCATTCAGGGAAGGAGATGACGTCGAGCGACATGGTCGGCCTCCATCAATCTTTATGAAAAGATTGCAGTGGGAAAGGAACTTTTCAGCGAGAGGAGTCCTTCAAGCCAATGCATCAACGACCCTTTGGACCAAAGGGTGAACGCAATTTATGTACCTTGTCTATTAAAGATCTTTAAATACTTTCTCGATTTTTCATAAGCCTCCGTCAATTGCTCCTTCGATCTCCTCAGATCTACTTTATCAAGCCTCCTCACCACCTTAGCAGGGATACCCAAAACCAATGAACGGTCAGGGATTTTCATCCCTGGAGGAACAAGGCTTCCACTTCCCACAATAGAATTTCGTCCCACCTCAGCCCCGTCCAACACAATGGCCCCTATCCCTACAACAGCACCTTCTCTGACGATACATCCATGGAGTATCACACCGTGGCTGATCAACACCTTCCTTTCAATGACAACTGGATGATCTTTGGGAGACTCGATCAATACCTTATCCAGAATGACAGACCGATCCCCTACCACGATTCGATTGCTATCCGCCCTTAGGAGGGCAAAAGGCCAAATGCTTACTCTAGATCCAAGGATAATTTCCCCAATTAGCCTTGCACTGAGATCGATGAATACGGTCTCATCAAACTGAGGTGATTTTCCTTCAAAAGATATAATTTGGAGGGAAGAGGAAGAATTATTTCTTTGGTTTGAATTTAAAACCATAACAGATTACTCCTTCCTGTAAGCCTATGGTCAAGGGCGCTTTAGCTCTTCGAGACTGGTCTTCGAGGCATTGTATTGAAAACTGATGTCAGTGGAATAGGCAAGAACGGTCATTCCTTTTGAACGCCACTTCTTAATCGCTTCAACATTTCCAATATGAATCCCCGTAGCCTTCTTTCTCTTTTTTCCCGTCTCGACGACTCTGCCTATGGCTTTTATGAGTATTTCTGAATTCATCTGGTCGGGGATGCCCAATGAAATGGAAAGATCGTTCGGACCAATTAACCCAACATCGATTCCTTCCACACCGAGAATCGCATCGATGTTTTCGACGGCCTCTTGAGTCTCAATCTGTGCAATGATGATGGTGTGCTCATTTGCTTCTTTCATAAACTCAACTGCCTTCAAGGGCTTGTAGTCCGTCTGACCCGTCTGGGTCCCAAATCCTCGGTGTCCGAAGGGAGTGTATTTACTACAATGGACAATTTCTTCTGCCTGCTCTTTTGTAGAGGTCATGGGAACCATAATTCCTTCTGCTCCTGCATCCAGCACCCTTGAAATGAAGTGAGTTTCTAAATGGGGGATTCGAATGATAGGTGCAATCCCCACTGACTTAGCACCACGAATGAGATCCGCCACCGTCTCCATGGAGTAATTCCCATGTTCCATATCAATGAAGACAAAATCATATCCTGCAGCAGCAAAGATCGCAGGCGCCCCAGGGTCCCGGGCCTGCCGGATCATCGTCCCATAGACACATTCTCCTGCCAGAACCCTCTTTCTCAAACCCGTCCAAACCATACTCACCTCCTATATCGCTATGCGCAGAGCGCTAAGCGCTTAGCGCCATTTAATAGAGCAATCCCATGTTCTTTAGAATTTCCTTTAATTCTTCTTTGGCCTTGGGACTTATTCCGCCTACTGGTGGTATTCCGACTCCGGCATCGATCCCGATCAGATTGAGGGCCTCTTTGATCACCACAGGAAAGGTCCCCAAATCAAAAGCAAGACGAAGAGGCGCTAACCGGAATTGGGCCTCAAGCGATCGTTTCCAGTCTCCGGCCTGGAAGGCTTCATAAATTTCAACGATGACTTTAGGGGCGACATTGGCTGTTGCAGCGATGGCCCCTTTTCCTCCGTAACAGAGTGTTCCGTAGATGAGCGTATCCCGGCCTGCCAGAACAGAGAACTTTTTATCGGTTCTTCGAATATATTCGGCAGTGAGCGACAAATCCCCAGAGGAATCTTTGATGCCGACAATATTATCCATCTTCGATGCACGGACGACAAAATCTACTGAGATATTGACCCCTGTCCGTGCAGGGTTATTATAGAGGAGGACCGGAAGCCGAGTGGCTTTTGCAATAGCGGTATAGAATTCAAGAAGCTCTGATTCGTTGGGTCGGATGAAGAAGGGAGTGATGACAGAGACGGCACTGGCACTCACGGCCTCAGCCATCTGTGTCAAAGCAACGGCCTCACGGGTAGTGATCGCTCCAGTACCCGCATAGACAGGCACTCGTCCCCTCGTTTCCTCAACGACCACTTCGATCACTTGCTTTTTCTCCTCAAAGGTGAGGGCATAAAATTCTCCCTGGCTTCCTATAGGAAAGAGGCCATGAACTCCTCCCTCGATCAGGTAGTTTGTGAGTTTTCTGAGAGCTTCCACATTGATCTTCCCATCCGATGTTACCGGCGTTACCATCGCTGGAATGATTCCCTTAGGTTGAAAATCCATTTTTTCTCCTCCATTTCGTCGGCAATAAATGCCGACGCTACATATTTTCTCAATACCGATAAAACGTAGCGCCCCCATTTATTGGGGGCGATTGAAATTTTTTTATTTAATGATGGGCAGTGTTAAAAGCCCATCGGGTATGAGAACTACCCTTGCCTCAGGGTTTCTTTTTAATTCTCGATCCAAAGCTCCCTGTAATGTTGGATTTGACTCGAGGTGCAATTCCTGAAGCGTCTCTTCTGGAATGGTGCAATTGGTCATGACAATCCTTGCCTGCTTCAGTACCCATGCCAGGATCAAGGCTTTCTGCTCCCCGGCTGCAAATCCCTCCTCACGAGAGATGGCGATCACATCGTCTGCATCTTCGGACCTTCTCATGATGGTGCAATAACCAGGATGACCGCATCCGTCCTCACAGGGAGCGGGGATGAGAATCGTTCCTCCTTTTGTCACCACTGGCTGAGGACCAAATACTACGACATTGGCCGCCCGAGTCGCCTGGTAAAGATCCCGACTTTTTGGATAACTCACTCCGCTGACCACGATCTCTCCAGGATGATCAATCTCTACTTCGTAAAGACAGCGAGCCGTCTTCACCCCTTCGTTAAAGGCCTCCACAGGATCTCCAGCCACAACCTTGACCACTTCTTTTTTCCCTGTCTGAACGACATTGACAATAAAATCGAGTCCGATGGCCTGCGTCGCTTCGGTGAGGAAATGGCGGAATTCATTCCCCTCAACAATTCCCAGGCGGGTTTGCTGAAGCATCTGGTAGTTATGGGTTGCAGCAATAGTCTCCTCACCTGCCACTCCCACGGCAATGCTCTTTACACCACCGCTATAACCCGCAAAGAGATGGGTCTCAATCACCCCTGTGGAGATTCGAACATCGGCTTGGGCAACCGCTCGATTAAAAACGAGGGGGATTCCACTTGAGGAAGTGCCCAATTCTACCAGACCTTTTGAATCATAGGAATCGTGGTTGATAAAGGAGATTTCATTCACTATATCTCCGAACTTTTTGTTTAACTCCTCAGGAGTGTTGGGCCGGTGTGTCCCTGTGGCGACGATAGCCGTAATATCCTGTTTCCTGATTCCCCCTGCTTCCAATTCTCTAAGGAGAAGGGACAGAATAATTTCTTCGGGGAGCTGGCGTGTGATATCCGTGACCACCAGGGCAACGGTCTGCCCGGGCTTCACTAAATCCCGGAGCCGTGAAGTTCCAATCGGGTGGTTGAGGCTTTCCTCAACCGCGTCGGTCAAATCTGGAACCGGAACGATCTTCCGAGACTCGACCCACTGAACAGGGACATCGTCAGGAATCTGAATAGAAACAAATTTCTTACCACAAGGGATCTGATAACGTTTCATCTTATTCCAATTTGATGTTAAATTCCTTGATCAGTTTTCCGTATTGTTCAAATCCTTCCCTCATGTATTTCCCAAAATTTTCAGGCCCCAGATACATGACCGGCTGTCCGATATCCTTCATGCTCTTGATGAATTCCAGGTCTTCACAGACCTTCTTAAAGCGCTCTGCAAGGTAACCGATGACCTCAGGAGGTGTTCCTTTGGGTGCGGCCACCCCTTTTACCGAACCCACGGTGACCACATTGTAACCCAATTCTTTGAACGTGGGAACGTCAGGAATCGCCGGATCTCTCTGCTCCAGGGCCACCGCAATCGGGACCAGACGTTTGGCTTTGATGTGGCTGATGATCTCTGAGGGATGATTCCCACCGGAGTCCGTCTGGCCGCCTACGATTGCAGTGACCGCCTCAGCTCCGCCCCTGAAAGGCACCGTCACGATTTTCAGCCCGGTCGCCTTCCCAAGAGCCTGGAAGGTAATATCCACGGATCCCGCCTTGGTGGAGACAGAAGCCGTCACCTGTTCTTTCTTCTTCCCCCAATCGATAAACTCTTTCAATGTCTTGTAAGGAGCATCCGCCCGAATAATCATCACGACAGAATGGACGGATAGACGGCAAACGGGGATCAGATCTATAAAGGTTTCATAGGGTAACTTCTGGAAGTGGGGTGTCACCAGGTCATGACCCGATCCGTATCCTAAGTAGAGGCTATAACCATCAGCCTTGGACCGCACCACTCCCTCTGTTCCAGTCACACCACCGCCTCCCGGTTTGTTGATGATGACCAGGGGTTTATCAAAATATTTGGGAGCATATTTTGATACCATCCGGGCAAGCACATCAGTCGAACCTCCCGCCGCCATGGGAACGACCAATTCAATGGGTTTCGTTGGGAACTTTTCAGCGGCTCCGACCGTAACAGGAATTAGCAAAAACAAACAAAGCATCCATACCAAAGAAAACTTCTTGTCCTTTTTCATACCCTTCCTCCTTTTGAGTTTTGGATTGTTCGATTTCGAAATGG
>Ga0315284_10004907_pt1 | contig 19014 bp, 13 predicted proteins | sample YL17G09_16_MG_FD_203696 | JGI IMG/M metagenome (GOLD analysis project Ga0315284, IMG submission 203696) | Sediment microbial communities from Yellowstone Lake, YNP, Wyoming, USA - YL17G09_16 | ecosystem: Environmental > Aquatic > Freshwater > Lake > Sediment | place: USA: Wyoming | collected... | reverse complement strand
AACGTGAACTCCAGTACCAATTATTTTTGACATATTTATGCTTAAATCCTTTTTAAATGGTGTATAAGCTATAGCACAACCTCCATCAGTTGTTATAGCACACGATGCATATGCTGAAGTATCAGGAGATCCTGAGCCTTTAGTTAAAACTAAATTACTTATATCGGGCACTAAATTATACCACGGTCTAGAATTAAATAATTTTCCATATCTTTCTAAATCTAATGCTCCTTGATGTTCTAAAGCAGTTGTCCACGATCCTCCATAAGGAGATTCAAAGGCAAATATTGATGAATCTCCATAAAAAGTTCCCATTGCCCCCATAAGTATAGGAGTATACATTTGCCATCTTAACATCATCGGTACCGTTCCTACATCATATCCTTCATAATGACCTTCATAATAAACATAAGGCTCTCCTCTTCTCATATTATAAGAACAATCTCTTGCTGTATACCTATTGCCTGAATAAGCTGTTTGAAAATCAAGCCAAGATTCATCATAATTAGTATAAGACGAGACATATCTAGCATCGTGTGCTGTAAATAATTCAGCTTTTCCTGATGATGCTTCAATACTTGCAACCATTGCATTTATTTTAGCTTGTGTTTTTCCAGCAGAACTATCACCACCAATAACCCATATTATATTATTTGTATTTTTATATCTGTTTCCTAAGAATTTTCCATAATTAGACATTGTGGTCAAAGATGCATTACTCACATCTGACCACCATCCTTCGGGTCTATTTCCTCCATCATCATATCCTAAATATGCAGGATTTAAAAATGCGGCAATACCTTTAGATGCACAATAATTTATAGTAAAATCAACATTTCTCCAATAATTTTCTGAAGGATTAATAAAAGGTGTTGTCATATTTTGAAATGGTAAATAACCCGATGCATCTGCAGGGCCATTATAATACGATTCTATAGCATTTAATATAAATGCATTAATACCTTTAGCAGCTCTATTATCTATATAAAATGCAATACTTGATTCTTTAGGACCAACAATAAGTGACCAAGGAGAATCTCCAATTATTAAGAAAGGAGTTCCGGAGGCATCAACTAAATGATTTCCACTTAAAGTTAAAGGAAATGTAGTCGCTGTCGGAGGTATTGGTGGTATTGGTGTTACTGTAGTAATTGCACCATCATTTAAAAAACCACCGTTTAAAATTATATACTTTCCATTGAATGTTAAATAATGCATTATTTATATTTTTATATTTTTATGTGCCTACAGAACTTTCAGATGTAAATGGATAAGATAAACCATAACCATTATTATATAAAGCTGAAACATCTAATTGAGTTAATACTCTACTCCAAATAGCTACTTCATCAATATTTCCATTAAAATAAAATGGAGTAGTAACAAAATCTCTTCTTCCTATCATTAATGCTCTACCATTATTTATAGTACCTGTTACTCCAAATATACTAGCATCACCTGCTTTTCTAGCATCTACGTATAAAGTTAAAGAAGCATCTCTATCAAAAGTAGCAACTAAATAATGCCAATTATTATCACAAACATTTATAAATCCTGTAAGAGGAGATTGTACTACAACTGCTTCAGCAGTTCCACTTCCAGTACCATCTCTTATTACTGCATATGCAGTAGAACCTTCTACTTCTAATATAAATGCAGGAACAACTCCAGTATAAAATTTTGATATAACCATTTGTTCTGCAGCAACGGTAGTTTTAGTCCAAGCACAAAGAGAAAAGTCTGTTGATGTTCCAAAATCAAAAGCTCCACCACTTGTACTACAATCTACACCAGAACTAGTTCCATTAAATGAGAAAGAAGTACCTATTTTTCCAGCACTATTTTGAACTACTGCAACTAAAGATCCATCATGAGCACCAAATATATCTTGAGCTCTTCCTAAAGAACCATCCATCTTAAAGAAAGAAATTAAATTAGATAAACTAACTAATTGAGTTGGTGTTGAAGTTGAAGTTGTTTCAGTTGATAAACTCCAAAACATTGCTTTGTTTAACATAATTATACTATTTTTGCTATATTATAAAGTTGAGTACTTGCATCAACATATTGGACATAAATCCAGTTTCTACTTGAATCTGCGGTTATCGCATTTGTAACATAAGTCCCTCCAATTTTCTTAAATGTTGTAGGAAATGTAACAGTATTTGTTGATGCGCTTATAATAAGATTTGTGCATCCTACAATAGCATCACTAGCACTCATTGTAAAGTTTCCAGTTAATGGAACTAATCTTGTTCCGTAAACATAACCTTGTATTTTATCAAATCTAATTTGTAATGATGTTGAAGTATCAGGAGTTAAAGCTGCAGCAAGAGTTGTAGAATTATTTAAAGAAGCTTCAATAGCTGTTATTCTATTCGTTATGCCTGTACTAACTTCCCAATATCCACCTATAATGGCAAAACTATCAGTACCCATTGATGCATTTTTAACATATCTTGCTAAAGATCCATCTACATAAGCTTTTGTAACATCTCCTGTACCGCTTCCAAGACAAGCATCTAATTTAGTCCATATTGAATTTAGTGAAGTATCTTGATTTGCATTTTTAGTTCCTAAATTAAGTAAGGAAGTATCAACATTGACAAATTTATTCCAAATTGTTACAGTTGAAGCATCGAACACAACTCTTGTTAAAGAACCTAAACTAGCTTCAGTTGCATTGTATCTTAATCTTAAAGTATTTAAACTAGAATCTGTTGTGTTAAGTCGAGTTGTTAAAGTTGAGATTGAAGCATCAAACACAGTCCTTGTTAAAGAACCTAAACTAACTTCTGTAACATTGTGTCTTAATCTTAGTGTGTCTAAACTTGAATCTGTTGTGTTAAGCCTTGTTGTTATAGTCACTAAACTAGCATCGAACACAACTCTTGTTAAAGAACCTAAACTAGCTTCTGTCGCATTGTGTCTTAATCTTAAAGTGTCTAAACTTGAATCTGTTGTGTTAAGTCGAGTTGTTAAAATTGAGATTGAAGCATCAAACATAACTCTTGTTAAAGAGCTTAAGCTTGAATCTGTTGTGTTGAGTCGAGTTGTTAAAGTTGAGATTGAAGCATCAAACACAGTTCTTGTTAAAGAGCCTAAACTAACTTCAGTAACATTGTGTCTTAATCTTAGTGTGTCTAAACTTGAATCTGTTGTGTTAAGCCTTGTTGTTATAGTTACAAGCGAAGCATCGAACACAACTCTTGTTAAAGAACCTAAACTTGCTTCTGTCGCATTGTGTCTTAATCTTAAAGTGTCTAAACTAGAATCTGTTGTATACGTATCAACATTTATAATTCCTGCAACCCACGTAAAACCAGATCCTATACTAGCTTCACGTAAAAATGTTCTAGGTACAACACTTATAGTTCCAAATGCATTTATTGAAATATCTGAACCTCTTCTTACTCCTCCTAATGTTGAAATAGTAGCTATAGGTAAAACATATGAACCACCTCCGCCCCCACCGCCAGAAACACTAGAATCTCTTCCATAATGATAAGGAGTCCACGTTGAACCTATCGATGCATTATAACCAATACATATTAAAGATAACCATTGATATGATGAATCTACTGCTGCTATATCATAAGTAAGTCCAGAATTTGGATCTAATAATATAATAAACGGATTTGTTGGAGATGTTCCATTAAATATAAGTTCTACTATTTGTGAAACTGTTTCTGATTTAAGAGCTATATTTCCATTTAAAATAGGATCATTATTATTAACTTTATAGTATGGTTTATTAACATCAATATATTTAAAATATGCATTTTCCCATGTTGATGGATCTCTTAAAACTGTATCAGCACCAATGTAAGCTGTATACCAACTATAATCTGCTGTAGTAATATTATCATATAAATTAGTATATTGGCTTTTAACTATAAGATTATCTGTTATAGTTGTAACAAATTCTCCTGTAGCACCTTTAATTCGCCCTGAGGTATTTACTGGGACAATAACTACACCCGTTTCTTCATTATATATAACATCTAAATAATTTTCTATTATATTATTATTATATTCATAAATAGCGGGGAATTCGGGCATTAATGTAGTCAAAGAAATTTTCTTTAAATTCATATATTTTATGTTTTTATATATATCTTTTAATTTAATTTAAAATATATAACATATAAAACATTAATATTCACTTTAATCTAAAATAAAAATGGAATCAAATTCACAAGAAAATTTTAACTGGGAAATGTATGATGATGGTTACAATGGAACTTCAAAATTAACCCCGAATAGAAAAATAAATGGATGTACTACTAAAAACAGGATTTTTTCTCGAGAATCCTATGCTCAAGAACTTTTTTATCTTTATAATAGCACAGATTCAGAACTTATCAAAAAAGATTTGAAAAAAGATGACGTTGTTCGCATTACAGATATATTTAATGTAAAAGAGCAATTTATTGATATTGAATTATTGGGCGGGCTTACCGTTACAATTGATTTGGCTAGAGAGAAAAAATTTGTACAAGTGTTTGGTTATAATACTTATAAAGAATTTATTGCAGCGATTCATACTAAAGAAATTATTAAAAAATTACTCGATAAAGGATTATATGCATATATTATAGAAGCATTTCCTTCAGTAAAAGTATCGTTGTGGCAAGGACACCTTAAAACAGTACGAGATGAATTCATGGAACAGATTCAAAATCCAAATAAAGCATACACAGCTAAAATTTTACAAGCTAATAAAGGAGGATTTTTTGTTGAAGTTCAGGGTATTGAAGCATTTATGCCAGGTTCTCTTGCAGCTCCGAATAAAATTGTAGATTTTCAATCGTATATAGGAAAAGAAATAATTGTAATGGTTGAAGATTTTTTAAAAGAAATGAATTCATTTATTGTTTCACATAAAAAATATTTAGCTTATATACTTCCAATTAAAACTCAAGAATTAGATTTAATGAAAAAACACACCGGTGTTATAACTGGGTGTTCTACTTATGGAATATTCATAGAATTTAATGAGTTTTTTACTGGTTTATTACATACATCTAAAATGGATTCACAAACAAAGATAGAATTTAATCAAAAAGATATAAAATCTGGTGATACGATTGATTTTTATATTTCTGAAATTACAAAAGATAACAGAATAATTCTTACGAAAGAAAGCCCCGAAGAAAAATTAAATAAGATTCAGAGTTTTATTTTCAATTCTAAAGATAAAATATTAGTATCAACAGTTGCTGCGGTATTAGGGTTTGGTGTTATTGTATCAGTTGAAGATATAAATGGGTTAATTCCCATAAATAATTTTAAACGCGACAAAATAATGGTAAATAATTTTATTAATGGAGATAAAATAAATGTTTATTTTGATCAATATAAAGATGATAGAATAATATTTCGTCTTCCTGATCGTGAATATATAAATAAAAATAATGATCGAAAAGAAATTTAATTTTGTTTATATTACTACCAATTTAGTAAATGGAAAACAGTATATAGGTGATCATAGTAAATAATTCATAATTATGAGACAACCACGCCATTATTCAGTTCTCGAGGTCCTAAATTTTTGCGATCTTGGCTTCATATTCGAGTTCTACAGTACGAAAGAGTCAAACTTCATCGTGTCTGACTTGTCTCGTTTAATTGGAAAAAATGTGATCCTTACAAACGAAACAACTTTTCGCCCAACATATGAGAATGCAATTCTCTTAAAAGAGTATGATGCTAAGCGCTCACGTTATCGCTTTCATCTCGCTCTCCAGAACTATCACTCAGTGATCCCAATAATCGACGAGGTCACTAAATGGATATCTGAAAGTTGCGAAACCACTTATGATACACAATTAAAGGTATCTTTATCTTTCAATCATAGTCATCTTGAGACTCTTTCTAGTGTTTCTATGATGAACCCAACTCGTTTAGTGTTGAAATTCGATGAGAACTTTGTATATCAGCGTTTTCCAGAACAAAAAGGATCGCCTTATGCGTTATCAATAAAATCATTTGCACCAATCTCAAATTACATTAATGAGTCTGAGATAGAACGAAACATTAACTACATCTTAACAACACCACACGCAGAGTTTTACGGGATTGACTTTACGAACTATACACAAGGAATCCTTGAATGTAATTATATTGGTGGAAAAAATTATGCGACCAAATCTATAGAGATAAAAGAGATTTTAGAGTATTTCATTATTAAAGCGTATCAAAGTCTTAATGAAAAAGATCTTAACGCTTTTGAACAATACGAGATAAAGCGTATCACTGAAAATTTTGACAAGATTCAAATGGCATTTTACGATCCTGAAGTATTTTTAAACGAATTCCAAAATTTAAAAGTATATGTTGATTTAAAAACCTCAAAACAAATCCTCAAAACTTATTGGAATATATTGAGAGGACCTTTATTCGAAATGATCATTAATGGAGGATTAAAAGAAGGGGCATTTAATTACGATACACAAATCGCCAGATTCCAATTACGAAAAGGAAGAGTCGGCGGAACAACTGTACATGATATGGATTTAGTTAAATGTGATTTAACTGGAGTATTTGAAAATTGTGCATTTGTAGGTTGTAACATATCAAAAGCGCGACTTTATAATTCTAAGATAATAAGTAGTAATAAAATTAGCGAATCATTTTTAGGTGGAGCAAGTGTAAATAAAGAAAATGAACTTTCAGATTGTTACGTTATCAATAATGAAGAAATTGTTAATTGTAATGTAACTAGAAGTGTTATTAAATTTGCGACACCTGGAAAAGATTTAGAAGTTGACGAATCAAGTACAATAATTGTTACAGAAATGTCATTACCAAAAATATCTAATGCAGTGCAAGTAGATGAGATACGAGACTACTCGTATATTAAGAGTATGAGAACATCTGATAATGATAATCTTAGCTTTCAAAATAAATACGATAGAAAAACATATTTAAAATAATGGAAAAGAAATTCAACTTTGTATATGTTATTACTAATAAAGCCAATGGAAAGCAATATATTGGAGATCATTCTACTGATGAATTGAATGATAATTATTTAGGAAGTGGAACTTATATAAAACGCGCAATTAAAAAATATGGGCAGGAATTTTTTAATAAAGAAATATTGGAACATTTCGAAATCAAAGAAGCTGCATTTGATTCACAGGAAAAATATATCAATGAATATAGGGAGTCTTGAAGATCAGATTATTAAAAAGGCTGCTGAAAAATTAGGATTACCTTATGATGAAATAATTGTATTATAAAAATGACCAAACAAGAACTTATATCTCAGGTTAATGGGGAAATCACTGCCAGTTGTAGTATACCATTTTCTTTACCATCAATAGAAATATCACGTTTAATTGATTTAGAAAGTAAAGTTATGTATCGTGAATACCGCGATGCAGTACAAGATGGTTGGTATGTGCTTGATAAAAGTTATTTTAATACACAAGAATGGCATGATACAAGAACTTTTCAATTACCATCCTGTGTTATGGCAGTTAAAGTTGTTTATGAAATGGGTTCAGGACAAAGAGTTTTTGGTATTCATGATCCAGATATGAGTTTTGATAGATTAATGGCTGCAGACCTTTATTTGACTCCTTTATCATCAGATCAAATAACATATAGAACAATTCAGTGGAGTTTTTGGGATTTGGCAAAACAATTTAACTTAAAAGATATAAATCACCATTTTAGTATTAATACAAAAAGATTGATAATTACTGGTAGAGATCCGGTTGAATCACTTTGGGTCACAACATTAAATCAGATTCCCGAAGAAGATTTATATGAAGATCCCGTTTTCTTAAAATGGGTTGTTGCTCGTGGAAAAATACAATTAGCAAAAATATTAGGAACGTTTAATTATACTCTTATAGGAGGTGTACAAATAAACTATGCAGATATAAAAGCTGAGGGTCAAGAAGAATTAAAAGAACTTAAAGAAAAGATTAAAACGGATAGCCCAGCAGATTGGTTCATCATGCTAACGTAAAATAAAGATAATTTTAAATGAAATACATATCAACAAAAAAATTATTCGAATCACCAGATGGTGTACACTTTGCCGGAAAAACTTATTTTTTTCGTAGTGAAGGCACTCGGCCATTTTCAGTTATAATGAATAAGGAAACAAAAAAACTTATTGATGTAGTCATTGGAAAATTAAAAACTATGCATGGACAAAATACAAAAACAGATCCGTATACGTATAAAGATTCAAAAAATAAAATTATTTATCCTGGGCGATTATTTTTTACACCTAAAATAATAAGTTTTTGGGAATACCCAACAGGTGATGAATTACACTTTATTATTTTAAAATTAGAAAAAAAGTTAGGTAAAAAATTATTAAATAACGAATGGAAAATAGAAACATATCCGGATGCACCGAGAGGTCAAAAAAGAACTTATAATAGGGATTATGGATTTTTACGCTCGGAATATATTACCATTGAAGAGTATATTAAAAAATATGGAACAACTCATTCAAAAAATCCTCCAACAGCAGAATATCTACAGCATTTAGATACAAGTAAAAAACACGAGGTACCATTTGGTTATGGTTCAAAAAATCCTGCATATCAATCTAAACGTCAATGGCAGATGGCAAGTGTAACCGATGAAAGTAAAGAAGAAAAACTTTATCCTAAATTATTTGAAAGTCCTGATGAAGCAGTAAATCCTCAAAATAATAATGAAACTGTAGGTTATCAAGATGTTGGAGCATATCCATTCGGATATTATAATGATAAACTATATATTGGTGAAGAGTCTGAGACTCATGATGATATTGTAGCAACAACTACTGAAGATGATTATTTTACTGCATCACGACATGACTTAAAATACTCGGGCAGAATTTGGACAAAAGAAAAATTGATTTCTTTTTGGGACTTTCCGAAAAATAAAGTAAGTTTACAAAAAATAATTAAAGATTTAGATGATTATTTCCGAGTGCTAGACTTTAAAAATGATGATTGGTATATTGAAGTTGTTGGGCCTAAGGGTACTAAAAACATTCTTCTTAAAAATTATATTGGAAGTGTATCACGTTCTAAAGAAGAAATGAATATTCAGCATTTAGATACGAAACATAAGCATGAAGTTCCTTTTGGTTATGGTTCAAAAAATCCAGCATATCAATCTAAACGTCAATGGCAAATGGCAAGTGTAACCGATGAAAGTAAAGAAGAAGATCTTTATCCTAAATTATTTGAAAATCCTAATGCTATTTATGTTGGTCAATTTACAGGAGGTATGCCCAATATTGTTACACTGAATACGGACATTAATGATGTTATAACATTTGGTTATAATACTGAAAAAACTGAATTGTTTATGGGCTATGGAGATGTATATCATAATGATTTTCCTATTTTTAGAGGGCCTTGTTCGGGACGTATTTTTAGAAAATATAAAATTATTACATTTTGGATGTTTCCAGAAAACGCAAAAGAATTATTTAAATTTTTGCATGATTTGGAAGAAAAAACTGATATAAAATTTGATTCCAGTTGGAAAATAGAAATTCCTGTAAATAGTCAATATGAGAAAGAAATTAATAATAAAAATGGTTGGGGATCATGGTATCCTCATGAGGATGACATAAAATACATTTCGATTGATGATTATACAAAACCTTTCAGAAGATCTAAAGAAGAATTAGCGATAAAACATTTAATTCCGCCGGGCGCAGGTAAAAAAGAAGTTCCTATGGGTTATGGATCGAAGAATCCTAAATATCAAGAAAAACGTCAATGGCAAATGGCCATGGCAACTGAAGAAGGAAAAGAGGAAGAACTTTATCCTAAATTATTCGAATCGCCTGATTATATAGTAGTGGATGGTGTTATCGGAAGAAATGGCACAAAGGACGTATGGTTTTGCGATACACCGGCGTATGCATTTGGTTATGATCAATTTGGTTTAGTCAAAGGAGGACAATTTCAAATAAGTAAAAAGGGTGAAACTCATGATCGTGCTCATATTTCACGAGGAACACCTTATAGTGGAAGAATATACACCACATATAAAATTATTACATTTTGGAGATTCCCAAAAAATAATGAAGAACTAAAAAAAGTTATTGAAGATCTTGAAAAAGCCTTAAAAATTAAAATATGGGATGATCCCGAATATAAAATAGAAATAATAAAAAACGATAACGAAGATGAAAAATTAGCATATAAAAATGATTGGGTTGGAGTAGATCATTCTGATAGAGTATATATTCCATTACGCAGTTATATGTCTAGTAAAGAACGTACACCTCAAGAAATGATGATGCAGCATCTTAAAGCTGGAAAACATGAAGTTCCTATGGGTTATGGATCGAAGAATCCTAAATATCAAGAAAAACGTCAATGGCAAATGGCGTCAGTCACAGATGAATCATTTTATCCTAAATTAAAAGAAGGTGTCGCAGATAAGTATGCAGAAAAGGAATTTCATATTCCTGATTCTGATACGGAATTTGATATTACACATAAATCAGAAGAAGTAAAAGAACGCGAAAAGGATAAAATAGTTTTCGAATATAAAGGTCTCCGAACCTTTATTATTAAAAATCCAACAAGTTTAAGGGGTATTTGTGAAGATGCGCGAGCAGTTATAGATAAAATGGGCAATTTATTCGTTCTTAATATTAATATAGGTACTCATACAAATATTATAGGAAATTTAGTACATACAGGCGAAATTGAAGATCATGATACATGGTGGTGGCTTAAACTTCCAATAAATTTTGTTACAATTCAAAGAGTAGGAAAAGCCAAATTTGTATTAGGTGAATCAAATGAACCAATGTTTCCAGAAATGGATAAAGATAAAAGAGAACGATGGGACTTACCGCCGTACGAAGAATGTATATCTTTTTATCAAGAGTTTATTGACAAAGCACAAAGTGCAAATCCACAATATGAATTTATTAATAAAACTTATAAACAATTACAAGAAGAAGAAAAGATTCATGAAGGTGCTAAAATGGATAGATATATGCAAAAATCTTTTGGGATAATGCCAGATCATAATCCAGAGCCAAACAGTAATCTCAATATAGTTACAAATTTAGGAATAGGAAAAGAAAGAACACCTATTGTTAAAAATCCAAAAACATTAAATGATTTTCAAGAAAACGTAAGAGCTATTGCAGATAAAGATGGCAATTTATATGTTGCGCTATACGATAAAAAGTTTAATCATGGTATGATGGCTAATGCATTAATAAATCGTAGAATAATTAATAGTCTTGAATATGATGAAGAAGCTACACGATATGTTAGTGGAGGAATTTATGATGATCAACAGAATTTTTTACTTTTAAATAGAAACGATGTTTTAGAAGAATTTATTACAAGTGATACATTCGAATGGCAGGGTAAAGATACAGAAAAAATAATTAAAAAAGTAAAAGAAGTTAATCCACAGTTTAAATATTATATAAGATATTATAATGCATATAATTAAAGAAGACTTAATAAATGAATCTCCCGATGGATTTATTTCATCAGATGGAATAAAATATTCATTAAATGCAGAAAGCGGTACATCATATTCATTTGAAGTTATTTTAAATACAAATACTAAAAAAATAGCTGATGTATTATTTAGTAATCGACCTAATTCGGGTCATGGAACTGATGATATTACCAAAGGTCACTATTCAGGAAATAAAGATACTAATGTTAGTTATGATATTAAATCATCTCGTTATAATTTCAATTGGCAAAAAATTTATCCTGGAAGATTATTCATGAAACCTAAAATTATTACATTTTGGATTTATCCAACAGCGTCAGAATTAAAAACAATTATCAAAATAATTGAAAAGAAAAAAGATATTAAAATGTTTTTTAATGATTGGAGAATTGAAGTTTACAAGGAAGGATTAAAAAATAAAGGGGCAAAAGAATATAACAATAATTATGATCGAAGTAGTAGTGATATTGAATTTATTCCTATTGAGAAATATATAGGATCTAAAAAACCACCAACGGTAGAATATCTACAACATTTAGATACTAAAACTAAACATGAAGTTCCATTCGGTTATGGATCAAGAAATCCTGTCTATCAATCTAAAAGACAATGGCAAATGGCGTCGGCAACAGAAGAAGGAAAGGAAGAAGATTTTTATCCTAAATTATTCGAAAATCCTGATAAAGTTCATTTACCTAATGGAGAACTACATAAATGGAATGAATCAAAAGCGGAAGCATTTGGATATATTAGAGGAAAATTTTATGTAGGGCATAATCAAAGTAAACATTATGAAATAGCTCTTACAGCAGAACGAAATAATTTTAAATATCCTGGCAGAATATGGTTAAAAAAGAAAATAATTTCTTTTTGGACTTATCCTAATGTTATCATATTTAAAGATATTATTAATAATTTAGAAAATAAATTAAAAATAAAAATTTGGGATGATCTTGAATATAAAGTGGAAATAATTCGAAAAAAGAAAAGTAATGAAATATTAAAAAGGGGTAATTTTAAAAAATCAGAATGGGGTATATGGCAAGATTTTGACAGTAATAATTTAAAAATAGATTGGGTTCATCCTAAAAATTATGTCAAAAGTGAAAATTTTCCAGAAAAAGAGAGAAAACTCCAACACCTCGATATGACACATAAACATGAAGTTCCTTTTGGGTATGGATCAAAGAATCCTGCTTATCAAACTAAACGTCAATGGCAGATGGCATCAGTGACAGATGAAAGTTTTAAAAATAACACTTAAAGGGAGCTAGACTCCCTTTTATTTTTACAAGATATATAAAATAAAAAGTAAATGATTCAAGATTTATATACTAGAAATCCAGAAGATCCAAATTATCAATATGGAGTTTTATCTCATTCAGATGCTATTGAGTCTATAATTACAAAAGTTAAAATGATATTAGGAACTCGTTCAGGCCAAATATTTGGCGATTTGGCATTTGGTGTAGGTATAGAAGATTTAATTTTTGAAACAAGAATTAATAAAACAGCATTAGAAGAAAAGTTAAAAGCACAATTTGAAAGATATATTTGTGAAACAAAAGATTTTAAAGTAACACCAGAAATATCATTCGGAAAAGCAGAAAATTACGACTATTGTGTAATTGATATATTTATAAATGATGAAAGAATTATAGGATTATTAATTAAATAAATGATTATAAATACATATACATATTATTTTATATATAAAGTTGTTAATTTAATTAATAAAAAATGTTATGTAGGATTTCATGCTACAAATAATGAATATGATGATTATTTTGGAAGTGGAAAATTAATATGTAAAGCAATTAAAAAATATGGAATACAAAATTTCATAAAGGGAGTAATCGAATATGTTAGTATACAAGAATGGAGAGAAAAAGAAAAATATTGGATAAAAGAAATGAAAACTCATGTAAGCGAAGGTGGATATAATTTGACATATGGAGGAAATGGTACATTGGGTTATAAGGATAGTGAAAAAACAAAGAAACAAAAAAGTAAATCTTTAAGCGGTGAAAATAATGGAATGTATGGAAAATCTTTATATAATTTGTGGGTAGAAAAATATGAGCAAAAACTTGCTGATGAAAAGGTATTAGATTTATCAATAAAGAGAAAGCAAATTCCAATATGGAATAAAAATAAAAAATGTAAACAATTATCAGGACAAAATAATGGAAATTTTAATGGTTATTGGCATGGAATTAATCCTGCAATAAATCAAAAAGGAAAAACGCTTGAAGAAATTTATGGAGGTGAAAAAGCTGAAATAATAAAAAAGAAAAGAAAATTATCTAGATCTAAAAAAATTATTTGCCCATTTTGTTCAAAATCAATAGAAACCCCTAATTATAAAAGATGGCATGGCGAAAATTGTAAATCTAAAATATTAAATTTATATGGAAATCTTTAACACATCACGCATCAGATTTAATGAACTTTATCAAGATTCATTAAATTTTATAAAAAATACTTATGGTGATTTAGGTCAACATTTTACATTGGCTTCACCTATGGGGCAATTACTTCAAGTAATGCTTCATTATGGTCGTATGATTTTATTTTATAATGAAGACTCAGTAACCGAATTAAATATTAAAACTGCAACTCGTCCTCAAAGTATAAAGGGATTAGCAAGTTTAACGGGGCACAACCCATCAAGAGCCATGGCAGCTAGAGGAACATTGACATTAATGTATAATGGGCAAAAATTACCAATCGGAACAAAAATAGTTACTATTCCAAACTTAACATTAATCGCAAACAGTCAAAATGGTTTAACATATACAATAACTCTTCCAGGAGAAGAAGTACTCTTTGATTTAACAAGTATTACAAATACTATTGATGTAAACATAGTTCAAGGAAAACTCGAATATCAACAAGCGACCGGTTCGGGCGATCCACTTCAATCATATAATTTTCAAAACAAAAAGGGCGCAGCTATCGATAATTATTATGTAAATGTTTTTGTTAATGGGGTTAAATGGGAAATAGTTGAATCAATTTTAGATATGACATTAAATCAACAAGCAGTTATGGTTAAAACTGGTCAGACTGGAGGAATTGATGTATTCTTTGGTAATGATTATAATGGTGCGATCCCAGGAATAGGATCCACAATTTTAGTGGAATATCTTATAACTGATGGTGTAGCAGGAAATCTTAATGCAATGACAACTAATCAAAATACATGGAAATTTATTAGTTCGGGTTATTTACTTAATAGTGAATCAATTGATCTTAATAAATATATTAATGTAGTAGTTAAAAACGAAATAATGTTTGGTACTCAAGAAGAACCTCTTTATTTGACAAGATTATTAGCACCTAATACATCAAGAAGTTTTGTTCTTGCAAATGCAAATAATTACATTTATTTTCTTAGAAAACTTAACATTTTTACAATCATAGATGCAATACCAGGTTTTGCAACATTTGAAGATCAATATATTCTTACTAAATATAATCAAGCAAAATCAATTTATGAAAATGTTAGTATTGAATATAGAAATTTAAGTGCAACCTATGGTATTGATTCAACACAAGCAATTGCTAAAAAAATTGAATTAGATAATGCAAATCAACAATTATTTTATTATCAAAAAAAATTAGAAGAACAAAAGAAAGATGACAACACAATTTATTTGTTTTTAGTTCCGGATGTGAGTAAACGAATTTCAACAAATGATAATTATTACACATGTGCTTTATCTGCATTTATTTTAACAGATAACGAAAAAACAGCGATACTAGATTTTATTGAACAAAGTGGTCAAAGAATTTTAACCGTTGATAATGCTATATTAAATTTGCAATTTCCAAAATTCACATTAAATATGTCATTAATTTTATGGGAAGGTGTAACATATGATATGGTTAGACAAGATATTATTTCAAAAACTTCTGAATATTTCTTAAAAAATACTAGACGAGACAGAATTCCAGTTTCAGATTTAATTAAAATAATTGAAGGAATTGATAATGTTGATTCTGTAAATGTTTGGTTTGACGCATCAAAAGATAATTTAAATATTTACAAAACACATTATGGAATAGATGATTATGGTGATATTATTCTCGAAAGATATGTTGAAGATGCATTTGGAAATCAGGTTCCAATAAAAGATGTATATCCATTAATTCGTGGAGGATTTGAAAATGCACAAGGAACGTGGTATGATGATAGTTTAGTTAAAAATAGATTGTCAACTATAAATATACAAATAAGGGGATACACAAGTAAAAATATTAACTCTCAAACTAATGAAGTGATCTTAAATAATTTATAAATATGAAGTCACGAAAAAAATACTTAGAATGTAAAAATAATATTTAACTATGATAGACAATAGTAATAGAAGAAAATCATATACTGCTCGTTCATCTTATTATTTTCAAGCAAAACATTTTAATGATGTTTTTCTTAATTTAGGATTTAATTATAAAGGGCAGTTATTAACAAAAGGAACTTCGCCCGAACTAAGAGCAAATCCTTTACAAAATCCTATGTTTAGTACAATAGAGGCTTGTCTCGGTTTTCTTATTGAGCATACTAAGATAATTAAAAAATGGTTTGCGATAGCTATTGATAAAAATTCATTAAATGTTAATTAATTTTTTAAATTCATTGTAATCTTTATATATAAATAAATATACTTTTAAATAACACTAAAATATAATGAACATTTCCTCATGGAAAATATTTGATAAAAAAGGATCTAATATCGGGTGGTCTTCTGATCCATTAATACAACTTGTTTTTGATTCTCCAACAGGAAAAGGAGCAGAAGGATTTTTGATTACCGATGTAAGCGGAATAATTCGTAGTTCCAAAATAACTAATGGCGGATATTTATATGATACTCCTGGTGATATCACATTATCTTATTCATATGCTTTAGATAATGGACTCAAAGCTTTAACATCTTCTGATGCTTCTATAGAATTTATAGATGTTTCTATATTTAATCCTGATCCATTAAACACTAAATCTATTTCTGATGTTAAAGCAACTATTGATTCTTCACTATTTTCTTATCCATCAGTTACCTATGCTAGCGCTATTTTTTTAGAACCTATTTCTGTTGGATTAGTTGAAACAGAACATTTATATATCTTAGAAGAACCCTCATCCGGATATTATATACGTCCTTATGATAGTAGCAATAATATCTTAGTATTTGAATTAATTGGTGATGATAATGAAATTTCTTTTTTTGAAACTGATGAAAACACATCTGAAATTACTTGGACTAATTCATTAGTTTATGATGTAAGTGCATATACAGTTAATACTCCCATACAATTAAATATTGGATTTAGATCTGAATTTGAAGGAGTATTTGAAAGAATTCTTCGCGTATATCATTTAGTAGGTGATACGTTATTCACATTAGCTGATATTATAGTTAATGCTGAAGCTGTTGGTGAAGATGAAAGATTTAGAGCACTTATAGCAGATTTTGGTTTACCTGATCCCAAAGATATTCAACAAATATTTAAAGAAACAGATATTAATGAAGATTTGCCAGATTGGCAAATTCTTAATTATAAATCAAAACATATTATTCTTGAACATGATAAAATTATACCTTTTATAGGAACATACAAGGGTTTAATTAATGCAATTAAATGGTTAGGTTATGATGATATTTTTGTTAGAGAATGGTTTTTAAATGTTAAAGAAAATACAAAACTTTCTCTTATAGTTCCATTTGATGCTGTAGATAGAAGAAAAACAATTTTAAAGTTTAATGTTGCTGAAAGAAAAACTTTAAAAAAATTAAATCAATTATCTCTTAATTATTGTATTACACGAGAAACAGGAGAAATTGATGTTTGGGGAACGCCTGAAACAGAAAATTGTTATTCGTATAATATTAAAGAAGTTTTTATTAAATTAATGGGATTAAAACAGTGGTTAGAAAAAAATATTATAGGAATTAATTGTAGAATTACAGATATTACTGGTGAGGGTGTTTATTTTGAAAGAATTCAAAATCTTATATATGCAACTAATAATATTGGGTATGATTATTCAGTTGAGCAATCATTAACTCCTTATGGGATTGATCATGATTCAGAATTGATAAGTGGCAATGCAGATATACGATTAACATTTTTAGAATTAACTCAAACAACCACAAACGATCTTCCTATGACATTTGGAGATATGACAGCATATGCTTGGCATCCAGATACTCCTTTGATTTATTATTCACTTAATGATCCTTCATATCTTGCTAATCCTGATAGTTTTATACTGGTAGGATCATCATTTCAATATCCATTTATAAATATTGCTGATATAATGTGGAGATTATCTGTTGAAAAAACCGATGCTGGTGTATTGGGTGTAAATGTTATAACAAATCCTTTATTAATATATGAAAATGAAATTCGTTTTTATAATACATTTGATACATCATCAATATTTTTTAACGCATCTACAAATTTAACTATTTTTTTAGAAAAAGCTTATTTAAGAGATCCAAGTATTGATGAATGGGGAACATCAATTGCATATTCAATTTATCCCAGTGTCAGTGATAATTATGATTATGATATGGAATCTTCATTAGGTGTTGTAACAAGTTTTAATGGTTATGTTACATTTTTAACAAATGCATTATCAAAATTAGAGTATGCAGTAGATACCAACTATAAAGTTCCGTTATTAAAATTTCAAAATTTTAGATATAGTGATTCTAATGGTATTACACAAACATTTGGAAATAAAGAATATATTCTTGATATTTTAGATGGAAAAATTTATATGGATACAGGCTTAACAACGAATTCATCAGATAATTTAGAACTTTATCTTAATTTTAATTATGATACAAGTTTAAATGAGCAACAAATCACAGTTAACGCAGTATATGAATCACCTCGTATGAGATTATTTCAATTTGATCCAAGCGCATATTATTGGGCAGATCCTTCAGGAAAAACGGGAGGAAATAACCCAAATGTATATATAACAGATAATAGTATTTATACTATGCATGTTAATCATTCCGGTGATTATAATATTGAATTGTTTGCTTGGGATGAATATAATACTATGTTTTATAATCCAACAAAAGAAAAATATCCTGTGTGGATTAAAACACCAACAATTTATACTCTTATAGATAATTGTTGTAATAATATATGTGTAAGTACATATATGTCAATAAATGAAGTTAGTACGTTAATTAATAATAATTTATATCCTATTTATGATAGGTTCATTCCTTTACAAGGTTTATCATTAACAGTTGATACAGAGGGATACCCTTATATTAATGTGCCTTCTATTACATATTTTCAAGATGTACCAGAACCAAATTCAATAAATAGATTTTATAATTTAACAGAAAGAGTTTTAAGTATTGTAGATTCTTCTATAGTAATAGATTCCGATTTTCAAAAATTTTATGTAAATGATGATATTAAATTAGTAAAATTTGATAAAGGAAAATACTCATTAATAACAGAAGTTAGTTCTCATATTACAGCTGTATCCGGAACAACTTTAATATGAGA